>ERZ795050.746-NODE-746-length-48240-cov-5.750400_pt1 | contig 48240 bp, 49 predicted proteins | sample MGYA00375134_ERZ795050 | MGnify/ENA primary metagenome ERZ795050 (study PRJEB30179, sample SAMN05720221) | activated sludge metagenome | isolation source: Anaerobic digester | place: Japan | collected 2015-05-26 ... | reverse complement strand
AATAAGGAACAGCTACTTATCGGATTGCGGGTTTTTATCCGGATACTAATGATAATTATAACAGGTTTTTTTTACCATATTTACACAAATAAAACAGGAACAGTTTTGAAATCTGCAGTTAACAATATTTTCGTCATAGTCAACCCCAACGCCGGAAACGGGAAGGGTAAAAAAGACTGGGACAGGATAAGCGCTCTTCTTCTCAGGATTGATCCGGGCTTCCGGGCAGCCTTCTCCGAAGGCAAAGGGCATGCATCCCGTCTTGCCGAAGCTGCCGCCGAAGAGGGATACCGGACAATTATAACAGTAGGCGGCGACGGTACCCTGAACGAGGTTCTTAACGGTATTTACGCCCGGAAAAGTGCGCCGCCGGCCGGATTTACCCTTGGAATCATTCCTGTCGGTACGGGCAACGACTGGGGCAGGATGTTCGGAATTCCGCTCGTTTACGATGGAGCGGCAGAAGTCATATCTGCAGGACGAACCATGCCTCACGATGTGGGAGTGGTAACATATTACGAGGAAAACAGAAAACTGACCAGGTACTTTATCAACATCGCGGGACTCGGTTTCGAATCGGTGGTAGTGAAGAAAACCAACCGGCAGAAAGAAAAAGGTAAGAGCGGCAAGGCAATTTACCTTTACAACCTGCTCTCAAGTCTTATAACATACAGGCATACTGAGGCCAGGCTGACGATAGACGGTAGCATAACATCTTCAAAGATCTTTTCGGTTAACGTTGGAAACGGCCGTTACTGCGGCGGAGGAATGCGCCAGACCCCCGATGCGCTGCCCGACGACGGGCTGCTCGACATAACCGTTATCAGGGATATCGGTAAACTCGAGATTATCAGAAGCCTTAAAATATTATATGACGGTACAATACTCAGCCATCCGAAGGTTGACGGGTACAGGGCGAAGAACCTTATTGTCGAATCGGAGATACCCCTTTTTGTTGAAGCCGACGGGGAGACACTCGGTCATACTCCGGCAGAGTTTTCCGTTATACCGGCGGGGATAAATATTATTTACGGTTCAAGAATCATTCACTGACCCTTATCTCGAAAAGCCTGGGCCAGTTTTTACCGGTCACAAAAATTCTTCCTCTCTCGCTGTCGTATGCAATACCGTTTGCAACATTTACGGAAGTGTCGAACGAAGGGTCATTCATTATGCCCCTGATATCCACGTATGAGAGTACCCTTCCGCTTTCAGGGTCGATGCGCGCTATGAGGTCGGTCTGCCAGATATTGGCCCATATCTCACCGTTTATGTATTCCAGCTCGTTCAGTTCAGTCACTTTCCCTTTGTCGTCGCATACTTCGATACGCTTTTCGGTAACGAACATACCCGGATCGATTATATATAATGAGTTTGTTCCGTCGCTCATTACAAGCCTGTTGCCCATAGTTGTAAGCCCCCAGCCCTCGGTCTGATAATAAAACTTGTTTATCTGTCTGAAAGTACCCAGGTCGTACACAAAACCCACTTTCGACTGCCAGGTAAGCTGATAAATTCTTCCGTCGTAAACAGCAATACCTTCCCCGAACAGCTTCGCGTCGAGGTTGTGCTGGTTTATGACCTGACCCGTTAACAGGTCCACCTTTCTGAGGCTCGACCTTGTCTCCTGACCTGTTCCCTCATACAGAAAGCCACCGTGGTAAACAAGCCCCTGCGTGAAGGCGTCCTTATCGTGAGGATATGTGTTAACCACTTTATATCCTGCACGTTTTGGGGTTATATCTGACAAAACATCCATGTAAATTGTAATTGACTGTGTTTTTTTTCCCTGTTTCCATGCCATAACCTTTACAGCTTTCCTGCCGGTGGCTGTAACAAGCCGGGCGTTGATCTCATGGTTCCAGGGTGCGGATTTCATCACTGCCGAGAGTTTACCGTCGAACCAGACCCCGGCGGAGTCCGGTACCTCTTTTCCGGAAGGTTCAAGCGCCACTTTAATGGGATTGTAAATCCTGCAGGAAGCATCCGGTAAGGGAGACACCATTTTTACAAGATCTGCTGCCGTACGCCCCTGGTCAGCATCCTCCCCCCGGGAGGGAAGTGACTCCTTCTGAATGCTTCTTCCCGGCCTTCCTGAGCAGGAAAGGACCCATGACACTATCAGGAATACGGAAATCAGCGGCAGCAGAGTTCTGTAACTACTATTCATATTTTATCTTTTTTTCTTGCGAAAATTCTTCTGAAAATGTTTTGCGACCGGGAAATTCTTTTCTGTGCAAGCTGCTCCTGGACTTCATAGGGAAAGATCATTTGCCACACCTGGCTCCATCCCGGGAATCCTCCGATGTTTTTATCGTCAATATAAATGTCCGCATCAATTTTCCTCGGGGTGTTTTCGTCGAAAATTTCCTCGGGATAGTTTTTATTGACTGCATAGAATTCGATGCCGTTGCGCCTGCAGTATTCCACTGCCTCATCCAGTTCCTTACCTGTACGGAAGGTCCACAGTATAAGTTTTGCCCCTCTCTTTTCGAGTTCCTTCAGCGTCCGGAAAGCAAACAGCTTTTCCTTTCCGATAGCAGGATATTCGTGTTCCACGATTGTGCCGTCAAAATCAATCGCAATCTTAATATTCAGGAGTTCGTTCACTTCCGGAATCCTTTTCCTGTACCAAAGATAAAACTGATTTGGATACAGGGAAGGCGGAATCAGCGAATTTTAATATTTTTGGTCTTTACAAAAATTCCGATGCGACACATTCCAAATGGTATCACGTCTCTTAACCTGGCATCTGGTTTTACTGCTATTATTCTGATTCTCAGCGGAAACATACCGGCAGCCTGCTGGATGATAGCTGCAGCAATGGTTTTTGACTTCCTAGATGGATTTGCATCACGGTTGCTGAAAGCATATTCCGATATGGGAAAGGAACTTGACAGTCTGGCCGATGTTGTGAGTTTCGGGGCGGCTCCCGGTCTTCTGGTTTACACGCTTTTATCGGGCCGCCAACCACTTCCCGGGAATCTTCATTTTCTGATAATATCGGCCTGTTTCGCAGTTTGTGCAGGGCTACGGCTTGCGAGGTTTAATATTGACACCGAACAGACAGTGAATTTCAGGGGTCTGCCTACACCCGCGGCGGCCTTCGCAGTCATCACACTGGCATTTGCCGGCGAATATGCAGGTTCGGACTTCATTACCTCGTTAGCTGTTAATAAAATAACACTATCTGTGTATACTCTGGTGATTTCCGCACTTATGGTAAGCCGTATCCCGATGGTTTCGCTTAAGATAAAACACCTGAGGCTTGCGGGCAATGAGGCACGTTACCTTTTGCTCCTGTCATCGGCGATCCTGATTGTTTTTGCAGGACCTGCAGGTGCCGTTCTGATAATACCCGCCTACATTATCATTTCAGTAATATCCTCATTCGTTGGCTGGCTCTGATACCTGCTCCTTCACCGGAGGGAATTTCCTTTCATAAAGTACAACAGCAGCCCTGATGATGAACCAGGCGACAAGAATGAAAGCGGGCCATAAAAGATATATCATCAACTGATTTAAGTACATATTTTACTGTTTAATAAGCGTGATCATCCTTATTAATTTCCTCTCCTGTTATTTTCCTGTTCGTTATGGCTCTCCAGGCATACCATATATAGGCCATTACAAACGGTATCACAAAAGAAACGAACATCATTGTGCGCAGAGTAAAGTGGCCTGATGATGCATTATGGATGGTCAGTGAACTCTGCAGGTCGGACAATGATGGGTAGAAAGCGGTGTTGCTGAACCCGAGTATCAGAAACAGGGAGAAAACCACCAGAATTGTACCGGCTCCGGTAAACCATACTGAGGAACTGCTTCTTCTGAAGAGGGCAGTAAATATGCCATATAACACTGCCAGAGTGCCTGCCAGGAATAGAATCAGTACAAGAGGCATTTCGGTGAAATTATGAAGATATTTGAATTTCTCCATAAATATTTTACCGTCGGCCGGGTTCAGGGCAAAGCCTTCCGCTGTTAACAGTGTGACAACAAAATAGAGGAAGAACAGGAGGAAAAACAATGAGTTCATAATGAGTTTTCCGGAGGCCCTTTCCTGCAGCTCGTTGTCTTCAATTGTCTTGATTATAAAGAGGAGTCCGTTAACTCTTGACAGGAACAGGACTGCAAAGCCCAGCGACAGGTTCCGGAATGAAGCAATCGCTTCCAGACCGTGCCATGGAGAATTCCACTGAACCCTGTTCATGATATCGAGTGAGAAATTTGCGCCTGTGAAAAAAGTTGCCACTGCCGTTCCAAGAAGGAACGGCCCGGCTGATCCGTTAATAAGGAGGAAAATATCATATGTGCGGGTTCCGAAGATATTCGCGGGTTTTGACCTGTACTCATATGCAACGGCCTGAATGATAAAGCTGAACAATATTGCCATCCATACCCAGTAGGCACCGCCGAAACTCGTTGCGTAGAATAGCGGGAACGAGGCAAAAAACGCCCCTCCGAAAGTAACAAGGGTTGTAAATGTAAATTCCCACTTGCGACCCAGTGTATTAACAAGCATTTTTTTCCTGAGCTCGTCGGCGGGAAGCGAAAAGATGAACGTCTGTCCGCCCTGTACAAAGAGAAGGAAAACCAGAATACCGGCAAGAAGGGATATGATAATCCACCAGTAGCCCTGCAGAAAAGCATGTGAAATCATTGGTGCCATACTTAATCCTCCCTTTTTTCGGGTCCTTTTCTGACCTGTTTAACCATTATTGATACCTCAGCTGCAAGAAGTGCGGTGAACAGAAGTGCAAACAGCCAGAAGGTTACCTGCACGTTGCCGGCCTTCAGGCTGGTAACTCCTATGTGAACCGGCATAAGGTCCTGGATTATCCATGGCTGTCGTCCCATCTCGGCCAGAACCCATCCCAGTTCGCTGGCAAGATAAGGAAGAGGTATGGAAAGAAGCATTACCCATAGCCACCACCTGTAACGTTCAAGACTTCCCGCGAAAAGGAGCCAGAGCACAACCGCAAACTGGAGTATAAAAAGAAACCCCAGCATCACCATCAGGTGGAATGTGTAAAAGGAGACCTGAACATTTGGAATAATATCCTCAGGTTTGTCAATATATGCATACCCGAAATATCTGAAATAATTTTCACGGAAACCTTCCGAAGTGAACTGTTCAGCCAGCTCAAGAGCCTTTTCTTTCTCTCCGTTATCGACGGCAGTTTTATAATCGAGAAGTGCCTTTCGTGCAGTTTCACCCCTCTCTTTCTTTTCAGAGAATGACATAATTCCCCTTTCCGGATTTCCGTAGATATAGTCATTTATTCCCGGCACGTAAGCGTTTTTGTCACCGGTCGTAAGCACAGAGAGGAAACCGGGTATTTCAATTCTGAAGACAAACGAGGGCAGGTGCCTCTCCCCCACTTTCTCCCCTTCCTTTCTGAGTATTCCTGCTGCAACAAGCGGGGCATTCTCTCTTCCGTTGTAAAGGGCTTCGAAAGAAGAAAATTTCACCGGCTGGTATTTTGCGATTGTCTTTGCCGACATATCGCCTGTCAGTGCCAGCATTACTGATGCAAGAAGGCCGAAGACGCCGGCGACCAGAATGCTTCTCTTTGCCATGAGGACCTCTCTCTTTTTCAGAAGAAACCATGAGCTTATTCCCACTACAAACATGGACGCCAGCACGAATCCTGAGGTTATAGTGTGGAGGAATTTATCTGCTGCCACCGGGTTAAAGAGCACTTCCCAGAAGCTGTTCATTTCGTTGCGTGCGGTTTCGGGATTAAATACCATACCGGCAGGATTCTGCATCCAGGCATTGGCCACCAGTATCCAAAGGGCGGAAAGATTTGCCCCTATTGCGACAAGCCACGTGGAAACCAGGTGAAATCTTTTGCTCACTTTGTTCCAGCCGAAAAACATTACCGCAATGAAAGTGGACTCGAGAAAGAATGCCATTATGCCTTCGATGGCAAGAGGCGTACCGAAAATATCTCCCACAAACCATGAATATGCCGACCAGTTTGTTCCGAATTCGAACTCCAGGATGATCCCCGTTGCAACTCCAATGGCAAAGTTGATCCCAAATAGTTTCATCCAGAACTTTGTAAGTCGTTTCCATTCGGGATCACCCGTACGGACATAGATTGTCTCCATCATTGCAAGAATGAAAGACAATCCGAGCGTAAGGGGCACAAAAAGCCAGTGGTAAACTGCGGTCAGGGCAAATTGTCCCCTCGACCAGTTTACAAGGCTCAGATCGATGTTTTCAAACATATATTATTCAGAGTTTATTAAATGTTCCCTTATATAATTTCCCCTCTCGGAATCGTTTTCAAAGTTCTTTTTGAGAAGATCGGGGAAAAACAGAAGTCGGAGCAAAACAAAAATCACAAACAGCTTGATTATGATTATAATCCAGACTTTTCTTCCCCAGTCGGACATATTTCTGAAGCCGTCGCGGTAAAAACTGAAAACCCTGGTGAAGATAGCTGCAGCACTATTCCTTGCCATCCTTTTCCTCCTCCTTGCTTATCATCGACATAATTGCCTCATTATCAGGCGAACCGGAAGTAAGCTTCTGGACGGCTTTAAGGTTGTAGAAGAACTCTCTTGCCAGCACCCGTAAAACGGTATATGCCGGTATGCCCAGTATCATCCCCGGTATTCCTGCCGCAAAGCCTGCTGCGAGAACCACAATAAAAATTTCGAGCGGATGAGCCCTGACGCTGCTCGAGAAAATGACAGGCTGAAAAACGAGGTTGTCGGTAAGCTGGGTTATTGCAACAACCATAGCCATATAATAGACCAGCGGCTTCACCACCGTTGCGAAATCCTGGTTAAGATGCGAAGCTATGCCCATTGTTACAGTGATAAAGAAACCAAGCCATGGCCCGACATACGGTATTACATTGAGAATACCTGCTATCAATCCCATAACAAGGGCCTGACTGAAATCTATCCCTACAATGGTCATCCCGACGGTCATCATTATCATTATGCAGGTGCTCTGTATTACTATTCCGATGAAATATCTGGTAAGCAGGTTCTTGATTGAATATAGAGCCCTCGTAACATTTTCGGTGTACTTGTCGGGCACCCACATAATGATCGATTCAAAAAACAGGTGCTGGTCTTTAAGGAAAAAGAACGAGATAAAGCTTATCGAGAAGAAAGCAACCAGCATGTTACCCATCGTTTTCACCAGTGAACCTACAAGTTCCTGTACAAACTCGATGTTCAGAACATCTGTAATTTTTGATGCCAGGAATTCGCGTACGGAGACATTTTCAAGTTCGGGGTTCAACGATCTCAGCAGGTTCTCGGCTTTCCTGACAGGCTCTTCTATGATGCTGACAAGCCTGTTGCTGTCGATGGAGGAAAGCTGCTGTATCTGATTGGCTATAAGTGGAATAAAAATAAAGAAAAAGAGAAAAATCATACCCCACATTATCAGCAGTGCCAGCAACGCACTTATAGCCTTGGGCATTTCTAAATTACGGAATCTGATCTTTCCGAAAAGATCCACAAGAGGCCTTCCCATAATGGAAAGCACACCCGATACCAGAATGTATATTACAATCTCCCTGAAATACCAGAAACAGAAAACCAGGAATACTATCCCGGCAATAATCAGTATGTTCCTGATAAAATTCTTCATCACTTCCAGGTTTGATTTACAAACCTAATTGAAATTTATGAGATCTCATAAAAACACCAACAAATCATAAATATGTCATATTGACAGTCAGAAAGCCGCATTTTTAAGCCATATTGTCATTAAATCTTTAATGGAACGGATCTTGTAAATTTCTGATTGAAGCAAAAAAAATAATGTTTAACTTAAAATACAGGAGGACAAAGCCATGTTACCGATGATTACAAGAAGAGCCGAAAGACCCTCGCTGTGGTCGAACCTGTTTGATGATGATTTCTTCGCTCCCTTCTTCACAACCAGGCACACCACAATGCCGGCTGTCAATATAAGGGAGGATGAGAAAAAGTTCACGCTTGATCTTGCCGTTCCCGGGATGGACAGGAAGGATCTGAAGATTGATCTGAACGATGATATTCTGACCATCTCTTCGGAGCAGAAGGAAGAGAAAGAGGAGAACCGTGATGACTACAAGAGGAGAGAGTTCAGCTACTCATCGTTCTGCAGAAGCTTCTCTCTGCCGGAGAACATCAACAAGGATAAGATTGAAGCCAACTACAAGGACGGGATCCTTACGGTAGTTCTTCCCAAGGAGCATGAAGACAAGAGCAAGGTATCGAGGCAGATTAAGATTTCGTGATGATACGAGGGTTAAAAAAAAGAGGGCCCGGAGGGTCCTCTTTTTTTATTCCTGTTTTTGCTTACGGCAACCGAGGGCGTATTCTGCAAATGCTCTGCCGTATTCCCTTAATGCCTGATTTTTTATGGCATCGGGTGAAAATTTAAATGAGAGCGGTTCACCGTAATATGAAAGTTTAAGGTTTTTAAGGTTCCCTGCGATTATTGAAGGGGCTTCGCCGCTCCATCCGTACGAGCCGAATGAACCGGCCGGTTTACCGCGGTCGCGCAGGGGGTTTATGGCTGCAAACATTTTATAAACAGGAAGGAGCGTGTTCTGGTTAATTGTAGGAGACCCTACCAGAATGGCATCGGCCTTTGTGATCTCTGAATCGAGTTCACCCAGGGGCATGGTTTCAATATCTTTCACAACCGGAATGCAGCCGGACACTTCGCTGATGCCTTCAGCTATCGTCTCAGCCATTTTCCCGGTATAACCATAGGCTGAAACATAGGTAACCAGGACATTGACTCTCTGGCTTCCCTTTGTAAGTTCGACATATTCCTCAGCATATTTTTCTGTCAGCCCTACAATATGCTCAATGTTCCTGTGGTGAACCGGGCCATGCCCTGTGCAGATAAAGTCTGTTTTGAGGTCTTTAATCTTTTCAATCGCCTTCAGCGCGAATTTGCTGAAAGGTTTAATTATCACGTCGAAATAGTACCTGTAAGCCTTATAGTAATCATCGGAGAAGTCGTTGAAAATATCCGGAGAACAGTAATGTGCACCGAATACGTCGCAGGTAAAAAGCACCCTGTCTTCTTCGAGCCATGTGAACATGGAATCGGGCCAGTGAAGGTTCGGAGCTGCGATAAACCGGAGAGTCTTGTTGCCCAGACTGAGAGTGTCGCCGTCCTTAACGGCAAGCGACCTGAACTGCCTGTTGGTGATGTCGGAAAGGTACCTGATGGCATTCCCGCTGCCGACTATCGTGGCATTTGGACAAATATCGAGAAGTTTAGACACATTGCCCGAATGATCAGGTTCGGTATGGTCAAGGATAATGTATTCTATCTTCTCCGGATCGGTCAGCTGCCTGATTTTGCCTATATGAATATCGCTGAATTTCTCCTTGGCTCCTTCAACTATCGCCTTCTTTTCGGCATTTATAAAATAGGAATTATATGTTGTGCCGAATTCGGTGGTCATCACGATATCAAACGTTACGATATCATAATCGAGCACCCCGATCCATTTGACATCACTGGTTATATCGATAATTTTATTGTCGGGTTCTCTGTTGGTGTTTCCCTTGATCATAACTTTGCTATTATACTTTTATTGGCTTTAACGTGCTGAAGAATAGGCACTTCGAGCTCAGTCCCGATGGGCAGAAACAGGTCGACGCGTGAACCGAATTTTATAAAACCAAGCTCATCGCCCTGTTTCACTTCCTGGCCTGGCCTGGCATACGTCACTATCCTTCTTGCCACAGTGCCGGCTATCTGTCTTACCAGGATTTCTTTTCCTTCTGCCGTTTCTATTACAACAGTCGTCCTTTCGTTTAGTTCGGAGGATTTCGGATGCCATGCCACAATGTTTTTTCCGGGCATGTGATTGACGTACTTCACCCTGCCTGAGACGGGGTACCTGTTGCTGTGCATATTGAAAGGAGACATGAAGACGGAAATCTGGAGCCTGTTATCATTAAAATACTCCTTTTCGTGTGTCTCCTCGATAACCACTATTTTCCCGTCTGCAGGTGAATAGACGAGTCCCTCAACTGGTTCGAGGGTTCTTTCCGGGAGGCGGAAGAAGAATAGAATGAAGAGGTACAGGGTGAGGGAGCCTATCATGAAGAGCCATCTGAAGAGTGTGTATTCGCTCCAAAGAAGACCTGCCGCCACATTAAGCACCAACAGGAAAATGAATCCGAAGAATAGAATTTTATAGCCTTCCCTGTGTATACTCATTTCACAAATTTGCGTACAAAACTAATGAAGAGAGTTGAATCAACCAAAAAGGATGAAGTATATAAAGGCCACCGGGAAAGCGACCAGAATACTGTCGAACCTGTCGAGGAAACCGCCGTGACCCGGCATAATAGTGCCGGAATCCTTCAGATTCAGGCTTCTTTTAAGCATTGACTCTGTCAGATCGCCAAGGGTCCCTGCGACCGAAACAATAACCGCAAGGATCATCCATCCTGACCAGCCGGTTATTCCGGGCCAATACACAAGAAGAAACGATGCTGCCATGGTCATTAACAGTCCGCCCGCAAAGCCTTCCCATGTTTTCCCCGGGGATATTCTTTCAAAAAGGCGGTGTTTCCCGAAAGTAATACCGGAAAGATAAGCACCAGTGTCATTAATCCACAGGAGTGCAAGGAAACCCAGAACAATACCCGGAGAGAATGTATAATCGCCATGGCTCAGCAGGGTTTTTATTCCCGTATGGGAGAAAGCTGAAAAAGGCATTAATGAGAGAGGCAGTATGATATATGCAAGGGGAAGGAAAGTATGGGCGAGCGAGTCAAATGGTCTTGCCTGCCTGCGGAACAGTTCGGTAATCAGTATCAGAATTACAAAACCTGGCAATAACAGAAAGAGCCGGTATGAGGCAAGACCTGCGGCCACAAGGGTGGCGACCGTGTACATTGACATGCCCGCGATCATTCCGGTAAGCATCTGTGGTCTTATACCGGCGGTTTTCATTAACCGGTAATACTCAAACTGGCAGCCGGCGGCAATGATAAGTCCGGTAAGAAAAAACGAAACCGGATGCAGCCAGAAGCCGCCGAAAATAAAAAGAACTATAAAAACACCAGTTATTGTACGGGTCAGAAAATTGCTCACTACTATATATTTTTCAGTAGCTGTTTTGCTTTTATTACATTATCGCGGTGAACATAGAGTTCATTTTCACCAAACCTGTAGCTCCGGTCTTTCTTGTTTATAATTACCGATTCAATATCATTCTCCTCCAGCAAAATCCTGGCGATTTCAATTTTAATATCCTCGGAACTTTCAAAAACCTTTGCCCATTCCTTTTCCATACCTACCCGGACTTGGGGGTTTTATCTTTTTTCTTTTTGTTTTTACCGGTACCGGCTTTTTTCTTTTTGCCTTTTTCCTTTACCTCTTCTCCGGCGGATGCGGGACCAACGGTAACCTCCGGGGAGGATACTATTTCCTTTTTGTCTTTTTCCGAAGCTTCCTGTGAGGCTGCTTCGGCTTTCACCAGGTCGGCCTTTCTTTTTCCGAATATCTGTTCAAGGTCCTCTCCGAAAATCACCTCTTTCTCAAGCAGAAGCTCGGCCAGTTTCACGAGTCCATCCATGTGTTTTTCGAGTATATGCAGGGCACGTTTGTATGATTCCTCGACAATCTCCTTCACCTCCTGGTCGATAAGTTCTGCTGTTCTTTCGCTGTAAGGTTTGGTGAAATTGAAATCCATCTGTCCGGTGGAGTCGTAAAAACTTATGTTCCCTATTTTTTCGCTCATGCCGAAGTATGCCACCATTGCGTAAGCCTGTTTTGTAACCTTTTCGAGGTCGCTGAGTGCTCCTGTCGATACTTTGCCGAAAACCAGTTGTTCTGCTGCCCTGCCGCCGAGGGCGTATGCCATTTCGTCGAGAATCTGTTCGCGGGTTGTCAGCTGGCGTTCCTCCGGAAGGTACCATGCAGCTCCCAGCGCCCTTCCCCTGGGGATTATTGTAACCTTCACCAGAGGGCTTGCATGCTCGAGGAGCCAGCTTGCCGTGGCATGGCCGGCCTCGTGGTATGCAATGGTTTTTTTCTCCTCGTAGGAAATAATTTTGTTTTTCTTCTCAAGCCCTCCGATTATACGGTCGATTGCATCGAGGAAATCCTGTTTCTCAACAATGGTTTTGTTTTTCCTTGCGGCGATAAGAGCGGCTTCGTTGCACACATTGGCTATATCGGCGCCTGAAAACCCGGGGGTCTGTTTTGCGAGGAAGCAGATATCCAGATCTTTCTGAAGTTTCAGGGGTCGAAGATGCACCCTGAAGATAGCTTCCCTTTCCTTAAGGTCGGGCAGTTCAACGTGAATCTGGCGGTCGAAGCGGCCGGCTCTCAGGAGGGCTCTGTCGAGTATATCTGCCCTGTTGGTGGCTGCAAGGATAATTACGCCCATGTTTGTTCCGAAGCCGTCCATCTCGGTAAGGAGCTGGTTCAGGGTGTTTTCACGTTCATCGTTTGCACCGAAGTTCGGGTTACGGCCACGGGCTCTTCCCACCGCATCGATTTCATCGATAAAAACTATGCAAGGTGCCTTTTCCTTTGCCTGTTTAAAAAGGTCTCTCACCCTTGATGCTCCCACGCCCACAAACATTTCGACAAAATCGGAGCCGGAGATGGAAAAGAAGGGTACATTGGCTTCCCCTGCCACTGCCTTGGCAAGAAGAGTTTTACCTGTTCCGGGAGGGCCGACAAGGAGTGCTCCCTTGGGTATTTTTCCGCCAAGCTGGGTATATTTCTTCGGATTCTTGAGGAAATCGACTATCTCCATCACCTCTGTCTTGGCTTCCTCGAGGCCTGCGACGTCGGTGAAGTTTATCTTAACGTTTGTATCCTTGTCAAAGATCTGGGCGCGTGACTTGCCGACACTGAATATTCCGCCCGCACCGCCGCCTGCACTGCTTGTCATCCGCCTCATGATAAATAGCCAGAGAACCAGAAGAGCGGCAAAGGGTATAATCCAGCCGAGTATCTCTCCAAGGTAGTTTTTACGGTTGATATATTCAGGGTATATCATTTCATTATCGGCGTAACCGGCGGCTTTCTGTGTTTCGGAAAGAAACGCCTCAAACCTGCTCAGGTCGCCGATGGTGTAGATATAATTTGGTTTTGGTGCCGAAAGGCCGGAAGTTGATGAATTTCTTGCGGCCTTTGCATGTTTTTCCGACTCAAGGGCACTCTTTGTAAGATATACCTCTGCCTGGTCCTTGTTAACAATGATTATTTTCTCAATTTCCCTTGCAGTAAGCATCTCCTTGAGGTTACCGGTGTTGATCTTCTCCACCGTCTTCCCTCCGTACATAAGCTGAAAGAGAAGCAAAGAAAGGGCAATGATTGCAAAAATCCAGTTGGAATTAAAACCGGGTTTCTGGTTCTTATCAACCGGCTTTCCTTTTCCCTGATTATTGTTTCCTTCTTCTGCCATAAGCTTTTTTCTCCTTTACCACGTCAACAGGTTTTTCAATCTCCGCATCTGCCCATAGCGATTCGAGGCTGTAAAAACTACGGTATTCACTCAGAAAAACATGCACAATAACATTGCTGTAGTCGAGAAGAACCCAGTAGCGGTTCTCAAGCCCTTCAACATGCACAGGTTTTTCGCCTGTCTCCTTTCTTACCGTATCTTCTACCGATTCGGCAATTGATTCAACCTGAGTCACGGAATTGCCGTGACAGATTATATAATAGTCCGCTATCCTGTTCTCAAAATTCTTAAGATTGAGTTTGATAACATCCAGCCCCTGTTTTTCAAAGATCCCCCTGATGATACACTCAATAAGATTTTCAATAGCGTCAGTCTTTTTCCTCATCAATTAAAAGCCCTTTTTATAAGCAGTTGCAAAAGTACAAACAATTATCAGTATTTTTGTATGTACAGTACACTTTTTACAGTTCTGAAACGATTGTAAATTCCACTTCAAAGATTATTTTTACCGACAATTACCAGGCTATGATTATAGGATCCAGGAAACTTTATTTTGAAAAGCTTGCCTCTACCAATTCTCATGCTCATGCGATGCTCAGGAAAGGGAAAGTGCAGGAAGGCACCGTTGTTTACACAGCCTTTCAGAGTGCAGGAAAGGGCCAGGCCGGGAACAGATGGGAGAGTGAGAAAGGCATGAATATCCTTATGAGTGTCATCCTTTTCCCCACGGTGATAAGGGCAGACAGGCAGTTCTATCTCACAAAGATTATCTCCCTGGGCGTCTGCGATTACCTGAGAAGCTGTTCAATAGATGCTTCAATTAAATGGCCGAACGACATTTACGTGAAGGACTTTAAGGCAGGCGGCATACTCATTGAAAATTCAATAATCAGAAATGAGATTGATCATTGCGTGGCGGGGATCGGATTGAATGTCAACCAGAAGTCTTTCCCCCCCGAAATTCCCAATCCGACTTCGATGAGCCTTATCACCGGCCGTGAATATGATGTTGAGCAATGCATTTCCGACCTCTGCCAGAAACTCGATGCCAGGTACAAGCAGCTCATTTACAACAAGACAGGCAGGATTGATGAAGACTACAAATCATCCCTTTACCGGCTTAACCAGTTTACCGAGTTCAGGGATTCAAGGGGGATATTTGAGGGAAGGATTATCTCTGTATCAGATTCAGGCCGTCTGCATATTGAAGACCGCAGGGGAAGAATTTACGAATACGGCTTCAGGGAAGTGGATTTTCTTTAGGAGCGATAAGATCCTCATAACGGTAATTCTCAATCTCAGTTACCATTTTATCAAGAAACCTGTCGAGGACAGCCGACAGAAACATACCTGTCACCGGATCGGTATCGGCTGTAAAACTGATACTTACATTACTGTTGCCAGGGTCTGACTTTTCAATGATGACTTTCAGTCCGATGTTTATTCTTGATATGGCGCTCCCTTCATACAGAACCTCTGAAAAAGGTTTTTTCGCAGCCACCTTCAGGTTAAGTGAGCCTATCTGATCAACCGTTATAACGCACGAGTTCTCATCCGACCTGTATTTATCCCTCATGTCAGCAGGCAGCAAGAGGCCGAAGTTACGCATATCGGAGATTAACGCGAAAAATTTTTCCGGACTTATGGCTGCTTCTGCCCGGCGGTTTTTAACGATCTTCATTTGCCTGTACCCCAGTTAGCCGGATCGGTTCTCCACTTCTTCAGGGTTTCAACTTCCGATTCTCCGATATATCCCGATCCCAGAGCTGCGGAGATCAAAGTTGAATAATCGCATAAAGTGTACAATTCACAATTCTCCTCCTTAAATCCTGCGGCGGCTTTTTCAAATCCGTATGTAAAGATTGCCGTCATACCCAGAACATCGCATCCTGCATCGCGAAGAGCTTTCACGGCGGAGAGGCTTGAACCGCCCGTTGATATCAGGTCTTCGACAACCACCGTTTTTTGTCCCTTTGTAAAGAATCCTTCAATCTGGTTTCCAAGGCCATGCGATTTAGCTTCCGACCTGACATAGATAAAGGGCATCTGCATTTTATCGGCCACAAGGGCCCCGTGGGCGATGGCTCCGGTTGCCACACCGGCAATCAGCTCAGCATCGGGATAATGTTCCCTGATTACCGCTGCAAAAGAGTCGCGGATGAACGACCTTACTTCCGGGAAAGAAAGAGTCTTCCTGTTATCGCAATAAATAGGAGATTTCCAGCCCGAAGCCCATGTAAAAGGATTTGACGGTTGCAATTTAATTGCTTTAATTTGTAATAAATATTCCGCAATTTTTTTTGAAGTGTTATCCATATGACAGTATATAAAGTTCATTTTGAAGACAGGTTCATACTTCTCAGTCCTGAACCCGACCGGATGCAAAAGTACGGCATATTTCACAAATTAAGCACTACTTCCGAACTTTATAAACTAATAGCCCGGTTTCAGGAAGATCGCACCATTCATTCAGCGAATATTTACTGTCCCAATATAAGCTATCTCTGGAAGCTTTTCAGAATTTATTTTACGGAGGTAAAGGCAGCCGGCGGACTTGTTAAACACACATCGGGCAGGTACCTGTTCATAAGGAAAAGGGGGCACTGGGATCTGCCTAAAGGGCATGTTGACAACGACGAATCGCCCGAAGAGTGCGCACTGAGAGAGGTAAAGGAGGAAACAGGTATAAAGGGACATGAAATAGTTAAACAGCTCGAATCGAGCTATCACACCTATACTCTCGGAAAGATCAATTATCTGAAGAGGACCGACTGGTTCCTGATGAAGTACGACGGGGAGATGATTGAGAAACCCGAGACCCGCGAAGAGATCACTGAGGTCAGGTGGCTTCTGACTGAAGAAATACCATCCATCAGGGAGGGAGCATGGCTTTCTCTTTACGACCTTATCAATAAGGCTATTCTGCAGACATGATTTTAACCGGTGCCCGTCAGACGGGCAATGAGGCCTTCGAGGTTCTCTGAAGGCAAGGGACAATAATCTTCTGCCAGCCGGCCTTCAGGATCGGCCAGTATAAAACCCGGCAACAACCTGATCTCATACTGATTCGTGATAAAAGGAGCCTCCGAAGCATCGAGAAAATTCCACCTGTAACCTCTCTGTCTGAAATAGCCTGCTATCTTTCCGTATTCCCTTCCTGTTACGATAACCGCCAGCGAAAGCTTATTCCGGTATTTTTCATACCATGATTTAAGGAGTGAGAGCTCTGAAAGCGTCTCCTGCCTGGTATCTCCGATAAAAACGACGAGAAGGTATTTTCCCCTGTAAGCGGCAGGAGTAACGACCTTGCCTGATGTATCGGGCAGAGAGAACTGCGGCAGCACTGAGCCTTTCTTCATGCGGAATACATGTTCTTTCAGTGTCGAGGCAAGTTCCCTGATATAACCTGTTGCACCGTTTGCCGCCGCAGAATCGAGGACCCTGCTTAAGATTCCTTCATCGAACAGCCCGTTGTAAAAACCATTGTACATATTAAGAAGTACAACATAATGCTGAAGTTCACGGTTTACCGCCTTCCCGTCTTTCAGAAAAACCTCTTCAAAACCCGGGAGCGAACCGTTTTTTATTGCTGCTGTAAGCTGCATGGCCACGGGGCCCGAGAGAAGCACCCTGAAGTAATCCCTGAAGAGATAATCGATAAGATCGGTACAGGCAGGGTTTTCAGGGTAAAATTTCATGTTTATCATTACCGAATCCTCCTTCCTGCCCGGGTATTCGCCATGCGAGACGGTGTTAAGCATTATCATCCTGAATGTAACATAATCCCTGAAGAACTTATTATCCGACAGTCCGGCAACAGGATTCAGCGATTCAAGCAGCCGGGGTATCTCGTTAAGTTTTGTTTTGTTGGCAACCCGTTCAGAAACACCTGTCATGACACCGAAGTATATTTTATCGAACCGCCCTGTGAGGTTGTTTATGTCGGTGGTGTCATTTACAACAAAAGGGACAACCGTCGCAGGCGAGAAGAAGGGATTTCCGGCATCTTCGGGCTTTAAGGGTGCGTATGGCGGAAGACTAACACGATACTCCTTCCCCGCCGAGACCAGCAGTTTGAAGAGATACGCACCGGTTTTCAGGTAAAGGGTTGTGTATCGTTCAGCGGAAGGAATCTCAAATGAAAATTTCCCTGCGGAATCGCATTTCACAACGGTGACCGGGTTCAGTCTTGCCGATATGGGGTCGGAAAGCAGGAATACCTCAATTTTTTCATAAGCATACCCTTCTCCCTCTCCTTCCACCTTAATAACCTGGCCTGCCAGATCAGCAGAAAGAGCCAGAAAAGCAAGTACGGTGAGAACAATTCCTCTACTCTTCATCCGTTTTGTAATCTGCCAGGCTGATGGAAGCGGGAACGAACATTGAAGCATCACCACCGCTTCTGATTATATCGCGGACAATGGTTGAATTCACGTGTGCATGTTCCGGAACAGTGAGTATGAACACTGATTCAATTTCGGGAGCCATGACCTTGTTGACCTGGGCTATTGCACGTTCAAATTCAAAGTCAGCGGCAGTCCGGAGTCCCCGCAATATGAATTTAACTTCCTTTTTACGGCAATAATCGACTGTAAGCCCCTCATAATGGTCGACTTTAACCGACGGGACGTTCCTGAACACGTCGGCAATCATTTTTTTTCTTGTTTCCACCGAATAGAGGTTCTTTTTAAGGGCGTTGGCTCCTACAGCAATAATAATTTCATCGAACAGGTTCAGGGCGCGGTACACTATTCCCTCATGACCTATTGTAAATGGGTCGAATGACCCTGGGAAAACGGCAGTCTTTTTCATTTTTCAGGTTCAAAGGTTATTTTCCTGGGGTTTTTCACTTTCTGTTTAAGCAGTGTGATATCGAGAGCTTCCATTATTGTGGCTGCATAATGGAATTTAAGTCCTTTAAGGTAAGCTTTGTCGATGGCATCGACATCCTGCCGGTTTTCGGGCGACAGTACTATTTCCCTGATACCAGCCCTGCGTGCTGCAAGGATTTTTTCCTTAATGCCGCCGACCGGGAGAATTCTGCCTCTCAGGGTTATTTCGCCGGTCATTGCAACAAATTTTCTGACCTTTCTCTGGGTAAAAGCCGAAGCTATTGAAGCAGCCATTGTAATTCCTGCCGAGGGTCCGTCTTTCGGTATCGCGCCTTCGGGGACATGGACATGAATGTTCCAGCCCGAAGCAAAGTTTCCGGGCAGGTCGAGCAGTTCGGCATTCGCCTTCAGGTATTCCAGGGCAATCACGGCCGATTCCTTCATTACCTCACCCAGGTTTCCGGTAAGAGTGAGTTTTCCGTTTCCTTTGCTGATGCTTGTTTCTACAAACAATATTTCTCCGCCGGCCGCTGTCCATGCGAGTCCTGTCACCACCCCTGCCTGTTCATTTCCCGCGTACATGTCGCGTGCATATTTCGGCGGGCCGAGTATCTCAACGATCTTTTCCTCATCAGGTTCAGGATCATATGCTGTTCCGGAGGCAATTTCCTTTGCCCTGACCCTGACAATTTTAGCGAGTCTCTTGTCGAGCTCCCTCACGCCCGATTCCCTTGTGTACCTGTCGATTATAAATGCTATCAGTTTTCTTCCCAGGATCAGGTCGCCAGTTTTAAGTCCGTGGTTCATCAGCTGGCGGGGGAGCATATGCCTGACTGCGATTTCAACTTTCTCCTCAGGGAGGTATCCGTTTATCTCAATTAGTTCCATCCTGTCGCGCAAAGCGGGGCTTATTGTTGCCACGGTATTTGCAGTGGCAATGAACATCACTCTCGACAGGTCGTATTCCATTTCGAGGAAGTTATCGTAGAAGGTGCTGTTCTGTTCGGGATCGAGTACTTCGAGCAGGGCCGACGAAGGGTCTCCCCTGAAGTCCTGTCCTACCTTATCTACTTCATCAAGGATAAAAACAGGGTTAGAGGAGCCGGCGCGTTTAATATTCTGCACGATGCGGCCGGGCATGGCACCGATATAGGTTTTCCTGTGACCTCTGATCTCTGCCTCATCGTGAAGACCACCGAGCGACATCCTGACATATTTCCTCCCAAGGGCCCTTGCCACAGATTTGCCGAGCGATGTTTTACCCACACCGGGGGGGCCGAAGAGGCATAGTATCGGAGATTTCATGTCACCTTTCAGCTTCAGCACAGCCAGGTGTTCAAGGATTCTCTCCTTCACCTCCGTCAGGCCGAAGTGGTCGTCGTCGAGTACCTTTCTTGCGTTTGCCAGGTCGAGGTTATCTTCGGTATATTCTCCCCACGGCAGTTCGAGGAGAGTCTGGATATAGTTAATCTGGACTGAGTATTCGGCTGCTGCCGGGTTAAGCCTGTGAAGCTTGTTTAATTCTTTTTCAAACAGTTTTCCTGTTTCCTCCGGCCATTTTTTCTGGGAGGCCTTCTTCCTGAATTCCTCTATCTCTTTCTCTACCGGGTTTCCGCCCAGCTCGTTCTGAATTGTTTTAAGCTGCTGGTGCAGGAGAAACTCCTTCTGCTGCTGTTCAATGTCGCTTTTTACCTTTGCCTGAAGTTCCGTTTTCAGTTCAAGAATCTGTACTTCCTGCACAAGGTACTCCAGAAGCATATAGCCTCTGTCGCGAATATTGTTCACCTCCAGCAACTTCTGCTTGTCCTGCATTTTAATGTCGGTATTGGAGCAGATAAAGTTTATGAGGTAGACACTGTTTTCGATGTTTTTGATGGCGAAAGTGGCTTCGGGTGAGATATTGGGGTTCAGCTTAATTATTTTGAGCGACAGGTCCTTCAGAGACCCTACGATGGTTTCAAATTCCCGTGATGCCGGGTCGGGTTTTTCTTCCTGAATAACCTTTACACGGGCAGTCAGGTATGGATCTTCAGATACCATCGATTCGAGAGCGATACGTTTCTTGCCCTGAATTATAGCGGTTGTTGACCCGTCGGGCATTTCAAGGAGTTTTACTATCTGTCCGCAGGTACCAATCGAATGAAGATCCCCGAATCCCGGGCTCTCCGTATCGGGATCTTTCTGAGCCACAGCAGCGACTATTTTTTCGGTACGGTAAGCGTCTCTTATAAGCTGAATTGAACGGGGGCGTGCTATTGAAATTGGAAGTACGACACCCGGAAAAAGAACGGTATTTCTGAGTGAGAGTACAGGCACCACCTCAGGCACATCCACGTTCTCAAGCTCCCTGTCGTCACCATCGGTGATAATCGGGATTATTTCCCCTTCACCATCCAGCATATCCTGAAAAAAAAATCCCTGTAAAGTTTTTCTCTGTTTCTCGTCCATACATCAGATAAAGCTTACAAAATTACACAATATTTTAATAGCCCTGTTAAAAAGGCATGGATGCCGGCAAGAGGCGGTAAGCGGCAAAAAAAGAAGGGCTGACAACCCAGCCCTTCTTTTTATGACAATCTGTCATTATTTCTTTTTACCAACATGGTCTTTGTAGCGGTTCATGTATTTATCCACACGGCCGGCGGTGTCGACAAGTTTCATCTTGCCGGTGTAAAACGGATGCGATGTATTTGATATCTCAAGCTTTATGAGAGGATACTCTTTCCCGTCTTCCCATTTTATGGTGTCTCTTGAAGGAGCAGTGGTTTTGCACATAAAAGTGTATCCGTTCGACATGTCCTGAAATACTGCGAGCCTGTAGTTGCCCGGATGTATATCTTTCTTCATCTCTGATAAAATTATATTAAAACAGGGTTGCAAATTTACTTATTATATTTCAAATAGCAAACTGCAGGATTCAAAATTTTAGTTTTTATTGCCCTCCTTTTTCATTACACCTGCCGCAATTTCATCTTTGTACCTCATAAAAGGAATATTTGGGTTAATCATGTAACGGTAAGTGATATGCGTTTTGGCTTTTTTTGCGCCCAGGGCTTCATAAATTGCCATCATTCTGGGGTTAAAATCGCCCACCCATGAAAGTTCGAGCTCCTTATACCATCTTTTTCTCTTAAAGACATTATAAAGATGGAGGAAGATTGCGGATTCGATCCCGCTGTTCTGGTGGGAGGGATTCACTCCGCCTATCACAGCCCTCATCCTTGTCATTTTATGGGTTGCCCTGTACCATACGAACCTTATCATATTCCACAAATGCATTTTACCGTTTAAATGTTTAAGAATCTGATTAAGGTCGGGGTAGAGGATAAAGAATGCCACAGGTTTTCCCTTATAGTAGGCAAACCAGATGATATCCTCATCCATGAAGGCCCGTGTTTTTCGCATTGTCTCTCTCACATGGGCAGGGTCGAGAGGTGTAAAGTCATCCTTAAAGACTGACCATGTGTCGTTGTAAATTTCAACGAGGTCGTTTACGTACTTATCGCTGTTTGAAAACTCGAAGTGTCTGAACTCATATCCCGGCCGTTTGGATATCCATTCGGCAATTTTCATGATTCTTTCAGGGAACCAGGTGATGGAATTATCCGGGCCTCTCACCTCCCGGTGATATGAATATTGTTCAAAATAGTTTTGGAAGCCGTAATCCTCAAAGAATTTCCTGTAATACTCCTTGTTATATGGCATTCCGAATCCCTGCTGCATAAAGCCTTCCACCAGCAGTCCCCAGTTTACGTCGTTCTCCCCTAAATTAACCGGAGCGTCCATTGCTTCCATTCCGCGCGCGGCAAGCCATTCCCGCGCTGTATCGAAAAGCATGAATGCGGCTTCCTTGTCATTCACCACCTCAAAAAAGCCGGCACCGCCTGTGGGCTGGCGGTAAGCCTTCGACCTGAGAGTGTCGATAAATGCGGCTATACGGCCTGCAACAACGCCTTTCTCATCCACCAGTATCCACCTCGAAGCATCACCACGCCGCAGAGCAGGATTTCTGGCCGGATCAAAAACAGCCTCTACCTCATTGCCGAGAGGACAAACCCAGTTCGGGTCGTCCCTGTAGAGTCTCCTCGGAAAATCATGGAAAGCTTTTCTGTGTGAACGGGTAGTAACCTCAACAGTTTTATATGGCATGTTTTTTATCTTAAAATGGTCATCCTGATAATTTCAGAATCCGGTCACCCTTACCAGACCGGTCATGCAAAGATACTGAATTATTTTTTCCTTATCAGCTAACGGCCATCTCATTGTATGTCAATAATACGGTGGTCGATGAGGACAAAGAGGGCGATAATAAGGACAGAATAGATGAGAAAGGTCTTCAGAGGTATATATTCCCCCGGGCTGATCTTCATTTTTGCCCAGACATACCAGGTCAGGAAGATTTTTTCGATACAGTAAACTATAAGGGTTGCCAGGGCAACACCCACCGAACCGTACGATTCTATCAGCAGGAGGCTGAGCGGAATATTTATCGCAAGCTCGATCAACGCTGCAAAAAGGGTTATCCTTGTTTTTTTTCGGCCTATCACTATCGTCTGGGGAAAAACAAGACGGGGGATAATAAGTAGCAGGTAAATAAGGAATACGTCGGCGCTTCGGACAAACTCAGGTGTGAAAACCCTTGGAAAGATCCATCTTGTGAAGAGCATCATCAGCATACTGGAAGGGAAAAGCAGATGCATCAGTTTTTCCGACTTTACCTTTATCCTTGCCAGCGCCTCCTTCATGCGCGACCGGGTGGAAAACTCGGGAAGCATAGCATTGCTTAGTCCGTTGGCAAGCATCAGCACCAGGGGAAATTCCTTGGCCCCGTAACGGAAATGGGCAAATGTCTCAGGATTGTTGTAATACGCCGATATAATTATGCCGTCTATATACTGGGCCGATCCGCTGATCAGGGATGTCAGTATCAGAGGTGCCCCAAGGTAAAGGTGCTCTTTCATGAAGTCAACCGAGATTTTCATCTCAGTGTACCTGCGCAGCAGAATAATAAGCCATACCCATCTGATTGCCGTTACAGCCAGAAGTCCGTAGAAAGTCCATGCAAGGTCTTTCCCCAGAATCACAGGTACAATAACGAACAGCAACTGGGCTGTAAATGTGTAAAGCCCGTACTGGATGATTCTGTGTGCACGGTTATTAAGCAGGTAGATATACTCTATCAGGCATACAGGGTTGCTGAGAAGTATATAGAGCAGGAGCAGCTTTATATAGGGATCTTTTCCTGAAAAACCGAAAATTGTTACATACCCTTTTACTGTAAATCCGAGAACAAAAACCAGCAGGCTGAAAAAGGAAAGAAGCAGGAAGGCATTGAAAATTTCGGGTGATTTCCCTGAAGTATTCTCGCCTATTTTCCTGTATGTCAGGTTACGGTGATACATCGGAAGGAGCGACTGAATTAATCCCGTTACCCAGAAAAAACTCACAAGGCTTGCTATGAAGAGGAACATCTCCCATGTTCCTATCTCGGCTTTTGTGAGATGACTCTTTGTGAGAACAATGCTGATTATCAGGAAAACCGTAAAACGCAGCAGCTGAAAAAACTGAAGCCCCGAAATATTGTCTATGAATTTAAACTTCTTCAATACCTGACTGCGCGTGAATTTTCATTTCTTTAAAACCGGCATCTTAATAAAAAATTGCATTAAGGTATGCCTGTTTTTGAACAGCCAAAGTTAACATTTGAAGTTATGCAGGGAAAATATTTTGAAAATTTTGTAATCTCTCTTTTTGGAGTTATTTTTGCGAGCCAAACACGGTGGTCGTAGCTCAGCTGGTTAGAGCGCCAGATTGTGGCTCTGGAGGTCGCCGGTTCGAATCCGGTCTTCCACCCCTCACAAGCCGTACCCTGGTTACCGGGGTGCGGCTTTGTTTTCCTGTGAATCCGGTTAATACCCCATGAGATACACCCTGCAGGCCGCAAGGGGTCTATTCACTGCCTGTGTTCCACTTCCTGAATTTCAGCCATGCCGTAACCGTCAGCAGGGCTACCAGTGCGACCGCAACATAAACAAATGCCGGTACAGGCACGGGATCGCCTCCTGCATAGGAATGAAGACCCGACAAATAATAGTTTACGCCGAAATAGGTCATCAGTACCGAGGAGATGGCCAGCATCGACAATACGTTGAAAGCAAACACATTTTTAAGGGAAGGCATCATGCGCGAATGGGTGACAAGAGTGTAAACGATGATTGTTATCAGCGACCATGTCTCCTTCGGATCCCATCCCCAGTAGCGTCCCCATGATTCGTTCGCCCAGATGGCACCGAGAAAAGTGCCTGCGGTAAGGAGATATAGCCCCGTCACAACAGTCCTGTAATTTATAACTGTCAGCGTATTTATTGAAGATCCGATATTGGCGATGTTCGATTCCTTTGAAAAAACAAGTAGCAGCATTACAATTATACCGAGTATGGCCCCGAGGCCAAGAAAGGCATAGCTGCTGGTGATAACCGATACATGCAGGGTGAGCCAGTAGGATTTCAGCACAGGTACAAGGTTTGTTATTTCGGGATCCATGAAGCTCATGTGCGCCACAAGCAATGTCATTGCCGACAGGAAAGCTGTTGAGGGCAGAACAAAGCCGGATTTTTTCCTGAAGATAAAGCCTGCGAGCATGGTAACCCACGAGATAAAGACCATTGATTCAAAGCCGTTGCTAAGGGGGGCATGGCCTGAAATATACCATCTCATGGCAAAAGCGGCCGTATGCACTGCAAAACCGGCAGCCAGCAGCAGTGTTACCGCTGTTTCGGCTGCCCTGCCGGGCTGCCTGCCTCTGACAATCATTATCAGCAAAACAACTAGGGCAATAATTCCCGTTGCGGCATAAAACGGGAAGAGGCGTTCAAAGAATTTCGCCTTGTGATAGAACACCTCCAGATTGATTCTTTTCTCAGACGGAAGCTCATAACCTGCCAGTCTCTTCTGCCATTGATAAATAAGCGAAGCGGCCTGCCTTACGTTACCGGTATTCCCGTTTGCAATTGATGAGGTCAGAAGATTGTAGACATTTTTAATAAAAGTTGAATCCTCACCTGAGCCTGTGCGGCTCAGTGCTTCATCATGAACAAGCCAGGTTCCGAGAGAGTCCCCCGAAGGAAACAGCCTTAAAAAATCGCCCGTATAAATCATGTAAATGATGTTGATCCTCTCATCTACTTTAATGACTTCCTTGTCGTATTTGTTTCTCTCCCCGGGTTTTTTTGCATAAGCGCGCTGAACATCTTCGGCAATTTTGTAAATGCCGCCCTTGCTGAAGTCGACGAAATTGCTGAATGAAGCCATTTTGCCGTTAACACCGGCTTTTTTTGCCAGTTCGCCGCCGGAAATCCTTATCACAGGCACATTCTGCCAGTGCTCAAAATCGAGCCATATACCTGCGAACACCTGCATCGGCGAGAGGCCGTTGAATTCATTTTTTCGTGCAACTTTTCTCAGGATATCATAACTGAGAGTGTAGAGAGGCTCTGTTCTGCCTTTCTGGTCCTGAACCAGTATCCTTCCTGCCTCTTCAGCGGTTTTCTTCATCGGAACAAAGTAATCCTGGGCTTTTAAGCCTGAGAGACCTGAAAAGACAAACAGCACCAGAATGGCTGTTAACCCTTTCCCGAAAGGCGTGTTCCATAATCTGATATTTGCCTGCCTGAAAAGAGAAGCAGGATTGATAAGGGAAAGTACGATAAACAGGAAAAGCAGGGCATATCCAGTATAGGTTACAAGCATTCCGGCAACGTCGCGGTTTACCGAGAGAATTGTGCCTTTCTCATCAGAGTCGTATGAAGCCTGGTAAAACCTGTATCCCTTATATTTCAGTACGTTATTCATATAAATCACAAAGGGCTTTATAACCTCACCGGTGGAAGATGTAAGTGTTACATCGCTCTTATATCCGGACGGCATATTGGATCCGGGGTATCGTTCAACAATGAAATCATTCAGCCTGACGGCGAAAGGAATCTGAACCTGATCGGAGCCGTACCTGATTTCAACCTTTTTTCCCCCGATTGTTGTCCGGGCCGATGAAAAGTTTTTCCTCTCATCCTGCCAGAGTGTAAGGGATGATGTTTCATTCCTGTACTGAACATGAAATACAAAGGCGTTACGGCCTGTTTCCTGTTCGGAAGGATCCACGGGCACGGGTTTCAGTATTCCGTTAAGGGTAAGTGTTTTTGGCACCAGCCTGATATCACCGGTTGCCAGGATCTGCATCGGGTTAAGCTTTATCCTTTCGCCGGCACGGTAAACGGTTCTGTCGCCTTTCATCATTCCTCCCTCAGTCATCTCCGCTTTCGAAACCGCATAGAAACCGGAAGAATCGGCTGATACTTCAATGTCAGCCTTTAAACCGTTGCCGAACCCGAGAGTAATGCCTCCGGCTCTTGCTGTGTCGCCGTAATTTAAAACAATACTGCTGAAGCCGGACCCCGGTGTGCTTACAATGAATTCAACCATAGGTTTTCCTGCCGGATCTTCCGAAATTGATTCGGAGGCATTCCGGATAATTCTTGCCAGAAATATTTCAAGTTTCTCATCTCCTGTTCTTACTTTTTTGGCGTACTTGCCCGGAGAAAGGTAGCGGGCGAGGAATTTCTCATTTTTACGGGTCAGGATTTCTCCGTTCTCATTCTCCACCACATAACCGATATATTGTTCAGCAGACCATATTTTATCTTCCGATTCACCTTCCCTGATGCGGAGTGTGCCTTCGAACCCTGTATATCTTGTAATGGCTGCGCCTGCCAGCATTACAATAAAAGCGAGGTGAAATAAAAGGATGGTAAGCTTTTCGCGCCTGTAAAGTTTATATCTGATTACCTGGCCTGCAAGGTTTACTGCAAGGAGCAGCATAATGAATTCGAACCATTTTGCTGCATATACAGCGCTGTATGCAGCTTCCCTTCCGTAATCATTCTCAATGAAAGTTGCGGTTGCCATTGCGGCTGCAAATAAGACCAGCAGCAATGCCATAAAAACGGGGGAAAAAAGAAAACCGGTATTTTTCATCAATTTAATTTTAAAAACTGCGCCAAAATAAAATAAATCTTCACTTCAATTCCGTTTTAATGATAACGAGTATCTTTTCACTTTTCTCAAATGTCATTTTACATCCAGGAGGTCTGATCTGATATCTCCCTGAGCTTATCGGGATTAAGAATAATTATCCGGGAGCTGTCGGTTTTAACTGCGCCTTCCTCTTCGAGTTCATTCAGGACTCTCACCACGCATTCCTTTGCCATATTCGACATTTCGCCAATTTCCTTTCGGGATAACACTATATCAAACTCATTCTTTTTGAAAATATCCTCCGAAAGGTAAAGCAGAGTATCGGCCAGTCGCCCGGCCATTCTTTTGCCTGCGACTGATGCCAGTTTATTCTGCACCAGGAACATCTGTTGCGACAGCTCCTTAAGAATGCCCATTGAGAAAGAACTGTTTTCTCCCGAAAGCCTTTGCAGGATTTCCGTACTGACAAAATTCACCTCCGTACGACTGACTGCAGTAACTGTAAGGGTGTTACGCCTTGATATAAAGAGACCCGGGTCGAGTACAGGCTTCCCCGGTGCGGCCAGTCGCAGGATTATGTTCTTTTCACCTGACCCTTCCATATAGACTTTTACAAGGCCGTCTGAAATAAAAACAACACTTGAGGCTGGCGAACCCTGCTTGACTATTACCTCTCCCGGCCTGAACCCTGCGTTATAGCTGTTTTTCAAAACCATTTCAAGCTGTGCAGCCGTAAGATGACCGAAATTGTTCCAGAGGCTGACCAGACTGACAATCTCTTCTGAATCATTCTTCTTTTTCATAATTGTATTACTCCCTGTATCCGGATTTTATGCAGGTACAAATATAGAAAAAGATATTAATCAATTTATGGATTGATTTATATCAACTCCATTTAATATTTTCATCAACACTGCAAATTGCATTTATCATAGAACTGTGGCTTCGCTGTAAGGACATTAAAGTTAACTTGGCACAATAGAAAAATCAGAAGATAAATTATATGAAAACTCTAACCGGATCAACTCTTATTGCAGCGGCAGTCGCGCTGCTTCTGTCATCCTGCGAAGGGCCTATGGGAATGGCTGGCAAGGATGCGAATGAAAGCTGTACCAAATGTCACAACCCTGAAGTTACAGGTGCCAAGTCGATTGAGTATGCCCATTCGGTGCATTATGAAGGGGAAGCTTTTGAAGAAGGTACCAGGACAAACTGTGCGCCATGTCATTCGCACCAGGGATTTCTTTACGTGGTAAAGAACAATACGCCCGTCACCTTTGTACAGAACGGATCGAGCTATACCAACAGCTATGTCGTTAATGCGGCAACCGCATCACTTCCCGGGCCAATCAGTTGTTTTACATGCCACAGTTCGCTTCACTCAACCTATACCGATGAGGACTTTTTCCCACTTGCAACAACTGCGGCTGTGCCCATGACTATGTATGGCGGATCGAAAACAATTAATTTCACTCAGACTTCGGCAAATCTCTGTGCAAAATGTCATCAGCCAAGGCCTGTAACTGCCTCCAACGGAAACGTAATTGACTACTCTCTTCTCAAATCTTCACCCACATCAAATTACACGCTTTCGAGTGTAAGTTACCGCACTGGTGTCCATTATGGTGCCCAGGGTGCAATTGCCGCAGGTGTAGGTGGTGTCGAATTCGGGTCCGGATACTCCAATGCACAGCATACTTCAAAAGCTTCCTGTACTACCTGCCATATGGCCCAGCCTTCTGGTCTTTCCGGCGGCCATTCATTCAGTGTTGCAGGTAACTTTAACGGATGCAATGCAACGGGCTGCCATTCAAATATGAGCTCCACAAACACCACATATACCGCCACTGTTGCTGACATACAGTCGAAGCTTGACCAGCTGGCAGCAAAAATAAATGCATTAGGCGGTGGTCATGATATTCTGCAGAAAGATCCTTCCGACAACAAATATCACGGATATATTGATATTTATGACGCCAGTGCCAATCCGACAGGTTACTGGAAAAACCCTGCCTACGGCACACCGGCTTTCCCGACGCTTACCAATGCCCAGTTCGGGGCCATTCTCAATTACCAGCTGGTTTACAGAGACGGCAGCAAAGGAATACACAACTACGCATATACAAAGAAACTTCTCGAGAACACGCTTTCTGCGTGGTAATACCTGAAATTACAGACAAAAAAGAGAGGGTGTCTCAAAAGGGCGCCCTTTCTTTTTAGTTAAGTTTGGTTATGTTACTTTCCCTGCATCTCCAAAATAACCAATCCTCTTGCAAAGCGAGGTTTTGACAGGGGCGAGCCCGGGCAAGTTAAAGCAACGGGAGAAAAGCATGTCCGGCTGTTTCAGCAGTCGGACAAAACCGGGAAAGCAGGTTAAACATTAAACAAAAAAAGCTGCCCTTTAATGTTTGGGACAGCCTTTTTTTATTTTAAAAAAATATTCCCCCGTCCTATTTCTTAAAAGTTCTCATATAATTAACAATATTCCAGATATCTTCATCTGAAATTTTACCTTCATATTTAGGCATCTCGCCTCTGCCGAATTTTGTTTTATAGAAATGTTCCCCGTCGGTCTGGTTCTGATAAGCTGCACCGGAAAAATCGCCGGGGAATTCTTTGAGAGCCCTTGCCTTAACTCCATCGCCCAGTCCGGTCTTGCCATGACATGAAGCGCAGTTTTTTACGTATAATGCCATTCCAGCTTTAACACTGGCATCATTATTTGCAACCGGGTTCTTCATATTTTTATACTCGGCGGGTACAACCCACGGTTTTGCCTGGGCCATTACGGCCGAGCTGATCAGAACGATTGCCGTTCCCAACAGAATAGATTTTATTGTTTTCATACTTCCTTTTTTAATTTAAGTTATCAAATATCGTGCAGAAAATATATTGCACTGAAAAGATTACTATTTGTTTAACTATTACAGGGCCATAATTATTGTTCGTCAGGTTCCTGGTAACCAGTTATTATACTCCTGAAATGGGAAAAAGTTTTTGCCCCCAGGGTGCAGGTATAAATATGCACCACAAGGAATATTGAAAGGCAGAATCCCATACTTATATGCAGAATATCTGTCAGTATCAGGCCGCTTACACCGAAAAATCTGTTGATTACGGTCTCAGGGAACAATAATCCAAAGCCCGAAATTATCAGCAGAGGAAATGCGACATACATCGCAAGGACATAAGTAAATCTCTGCAGAGGGTTGAATTTACGCTCCGTATTTACGGGGAAGGGGTGCTTCTCACCGCGGAATTTACCGTAGGCATAATACCTGAACTGAGTCATAATATCTGAGATCAGGTTTTTCAGAGGCAGCTTATAATATCTGCCGTTGCCTGTAATTGCATTTCCAAGAATGAAAAACACATAATTGGCCACCAGAAAGGAGGCCGATATATTGTGCCACTTCACAGCTCTGGAAAAACCCATAAGATAGGCGGCATTTTCCCTGTCGGTATATTGCATACTTATACCGGTAATTATCAGTACGATAATCAGAAATGCATTAATTACATGCCATAATCTCACCCATTTAGGATACAGATACATTGTCACCTCCCTTTGCTTTGATTGACGATTTTATCCTGAATATGATATGGACAGCAATAGCCAGAAGCACCAGTCCGAATATGATAAGGCTAATCAGATTCAGGTACTCATTTCTGTTGGCGCCAATAACATACGACTGGTTAAGCATCACCGCATTTACAAAGCCATTTGATTTTCGTTCTTCTTTGGAAAGATGTTTGTACAGCGATGACATCAGGATTGAATTCTTTGAATGGCATTCGTTGCATCCTCTTACTGCCTCCTCCTTTGGTTTAATAAGGTGGGCAACCAGTAGAGTATCATTCGCCTTTGCATGGCATTCAATACATCTGACGCTTTTGAAATGAGAACTCTGGTTGGGAAGCCAGTTGTGTTCCCTGACTATGTTGATCTCCATTGCGTCGGTAAGCAGCTGGAAATTTTTAAAATTCGCGTGGCAGTTAAGACATAAATTATTATCGTATATTACTGCTTCGCTGATGTTTTTATTATCCCTGATGTTTAATTTATAATAATGAGGGTTATGGCATTTCCAGCATGAGAACCCCTCTTTTTCAAGTTTAAAATGAGTACTCTGCCGGTACTCCGAATCAATTTCCTCAAATTGATATTTCTCATATGCCGGATCTCCTCCGTGACAATCGAGGCAATTGAATTTCTGTTCCATTCTCAGTTCACCGGGATGAGGAAACTCAGCGTATCCCTCCGAATGACAGTCGGTGCAGCTGAAAGATTTATGGTTTGAAGAATAGAACTGATTTCTGTCAACTATCCTTTCGGAACACATCAGTGCTTTTACCGTCAGTCCAAGATTTTCGTTTGAATATTCATATTTTGACTGCCCATGACATTTGAAACAGCGTTCGTTCTGGTCACGGAATGGAGATACATATCCTGTTGTGTCCTGCTGAATTGCTCTTCCTGTTATGCCCGGAAAGGGCACTATTGCTAAAACACTATTACCAAAAACAAGAACTGTAGCAATCAGAATATATCCGAACCATTTTCTCATCGGTTTTCCGGGAATAAAAGATTCAGAATCTAACCGTGATGTTAAAGCCAAAATGAAAATCACCCTTTCCGGCTTTGTTAGTATTAAAGACGAGATTTCTCTGCCCGATAATCTGAGTATAGTTGGCAGCAAAAACCTGGAATGTATGGGTAGCGGTGCCGATTTCCCACCCGAGTGCAATGTTTGGTGCCGGCTGCTCATCCAGATCCTGTTTTGTCAGCAGCTGGTCATATTCCAGGATGATTGAATGGCTGCCGAATATGTTTGCCCTTGCTCCTGCCGAAATGCCGAAGTTCAGGTTTTTATAACCGGTTGTGTCGGAATAAACCGGGACTGAATTGAAGTAAGCCATTGACGGAGCAACCTGCACTGAAAAAATATCGTTGAATTTTCTTGCTGCAATAAACTGGGTAAAATACGAGAGTCTGTGGATTTCTCTGAAAGATTCTGCAGGTCCGAATGCGTCTTCCTTCCGGAGATCGGCAACTATATTACCGTAGTATGACAAAGAGACAGGCATACTGTTATCCTCTGTCTGACGGAGAATCAGATACTTCCACTGCAAATCCTGAAGCTTGTAGTCCTGAGTGGTTCCGATTCCTATCATGATCCTGTCGGTAACACCGTAATTCAGGCTCAGACGGGTGTTGGCGGAGCCGTAAATGCCAAACAGGTTATTGATTTTTTCGATTCGGCCAAACCTGTGCTGTATCTGTAACTCGAGACTGCCTTTATAGGCTGTTTCGGTTGTCTGGTTGTCGATAAGCACCGATGTTCCGAAAGTAAACCTTACAGGTTTGGATGATTTTGACTCCTCCTGCTGACCAGAGAGGGTAATGGATGAAATCAAAAGTAAAAGCGTTAATGCAGTGATTCTCATATCAGTTAAGTTATAATTTTTAAATCAGTTATTTTTAGCTCCCTGAGTTATCCAGTAAAGTACCTTAAGCTTTTCTGCTTCGGTAGATCTTGCAGTGTGATCCGGTGCGATCATTTTTTTATAAAGCCTGCTGTTATCAGCCGGCAATGAAACATAGCCTCCCCTTGTAAGAGAATTGTATGCATTTCCTGCGCGCAGGTCGGGAGCCAGGGACCCGCCATGGCATGTGGCACATGAAGCGGTAAATAAAGGCTGGATATCATCCCTGAGAGACCATGGATATTCCGGATCCACCTCAGGCGGTCTGAAGGTATATTTCTCACATGAGGCGAGTAATGCAATTGCAAAAAATACAGAAATTAAAGTTCGGGCTGTTTCTTTTCTTAATCGTAACATTTATCCTGTTTTGGTTGCAAATATATCATTTAAGAATGGTTACGGAATCAGAAAGTCGTGAGATTTTGGACAGACAAATATGCTTTTTGGCACACCTGCTGTTGATATTTATCAATCGGTAAATTGATTTAAATACAGTCTTTACCGGCCAGTTAAAACAGATATTTTTCCGTAGTTTTACACAATTAAGTTTTTAATATGTATGAAACAATATTAAAGTCTTTTATCATCTATGCACTCGATCCTGAGAAGGGCAGGATCAGGATAGATAGTCTGAGACTCAGGTACTCGGTTGCCGGTGCAATACTTCTTGACTTCCTTAAGAATAATGAAATCACTGTCAGAGAAAAGAGGGTTATTCCTTCTGTCAGGCGGAACGGGGATCCGGTACATGATACGGTGGCACAGCTGCTGGAAGATCAGTCACGCCACCGCAGAGTATCCTTCTGGATCAGCCGTCTTTCCTGGAAAAGCCGCTTCTTCCTGAACGAAACCCTTAAAAGGTTTTCTTCGGCCGGAATATTAAGACACGAAAGAAAATTATTTCTTGGTCTCTTTCCCTGCAACAGGTGGTTTATTTCCGATAAACGTATCCAGACAGAGTTATACAACTCCTTAAGGCGGGTTCTCCTTTCAGATGAAAAGCCGTCGAAAGAGATGGAGATGCTGATAAGTATTATCAGGGCATCGGAATCGGCAAAGCTGGTTGCCGCAAACCGCGAAGAGAAAAGGATAGTTGTTTCCGCAGTAAGGAATCTTACGCATCACGACTCATACGACGGAGGCAGGGAATCGCCGGTTTATATCATTCAGAAAGCTGTTATATCGGCAATCTCTGCATCGAGGGCTGCTGCAGTATCGGCAGCCTCATCAGGTTAGTGCCTTTAGATTACTGCCTGTAATATTTCATCGCTTCCGGTATTGCAGCCTTTATCCTGCTTATACGTGTTGCATCTGAAGGGTGTGTGCTCAGGAACTCGGGAGGTTTGGCACCGCCATGAGAAGACATTCTTTCCCAGAACCCGACTGCGCTCTGCGGATCATAGCCTGCCATCGCCATGAAAATCAGTCCGAGTTTATCTGCCTCGAGTTCATGCTGCCTGGAATACGGGAGCAGTATCCCTACCTGTGAGCCAAGCCCGTAAACTGAAAGAAAAATATTCTGAGTCTCCTGCGGTTTGGTTTTAAGCGCCTCGCTCAGTGCTATTCCGCCCATCTGGGCAATAAGCTGCTGGCTCATCCTTTCATTACCGTGTCGTGCCACGGCATGGGCAATCTCATGGCTTATTACAACGGCAAGCCCGTTTTTATCGGCTGTCAGCGGAAGAATACCCTTGTAAACCACCACTTTACCCCCAGGCATGCACCATGCATTCGCCTCATTGTTATCCACCAGGTTGAATTCCCATTTGTATCCTTCAAGCCTGCTTTGGATGTTATTGTCGGCAAAATATTTATTTACGGCAGCGGCGAGGTTATTTCCTACTTCCTTCACGAGAGCCGACCCGGATACATCGGCGGAGGGTGGGTTTTCCTTCAGGAATTCCGAATAGTTTGTCAGACCCATTGAAATAAGCTCCGACTCGGGGAGCAGATTAACCTGTTTCCTGCCTGTAAGGGGAACCGTAGTGCATGACTGGTATAACAGGCCACTAGCTGTGAATACAGCTACTATTGACAGGAATCTTTTCATGGCAGTTAATTTTCCTGCAAGTTAGCAAAAAAGTCAGGTAAAAAATCAGAATTTGTATTCGTTATCCGCAATCAGTTTGCCTGCAATCCGTCTCCTTGCTTCTTTAACATTCACGCAGTAAGTCCCGGTAAGTTTCTCAACTGCACCGGTGAGAACAGGTATTTCATCTTCTCCTGCAAAGGAGCAGATTGCATCCGAAGCTGCCTTTCTGATACGGAAAGCGGAATCGTGCATGAAAACATCAAGGATGTCTCTGTAAACAGTATCCTGTCCTTTCAATGACTCTCTCTTTTCAATCCTGAGAGCCAGTGATTCTGCAAGGTATACGTCAATCATTATGTCGGTAATGTTGACCAGGACCTCCTGTTCATTTACCAGTCCTTTTTCGAATTTCTTGACTGCACCGTGAGTGCAAAGAAGAGCAACCTTCTTAAGGTTTCTGATAATTCTCCTTAGCCGGCTGAAATAGTCTTCTCCGGTCACTTCTTTTTCCACCGAGCCTGAAGGATTACCGTAAACTTTTTCGGCGTGGCCGAACAGGTCAAATTCGCCCTTCATGGCTCTCTTCATGGCAGTGTCGGAAACGAGCAGCCTGTTGATTTCATTTGTTCCTTCGAAAATCCTGTTTATTCTTGAGTCGCGGTATCCTCTTTCCACGTCCATTTCTGCTGAGTAGCCCATACCACCGTGAATCTGCACAGCTTCATCGACTATATAGTCGAGCATTTCGGAACCGGCCACCTTCAGGAGGGCTGCTTCCACTGCATAGTGGCTTATTGCCTCGATTGATGCCCGGCCCTTATCGCCGCAGTCGGTTTTCAGAATATCCATCATCCTGTCGATATCGCGGCTAACCCGGTAAACGGCCGATTCCGTTGCGTAGAGTCTGATTACCTGTTCTGCCAGTTTATGCTTAATGGCCCCGAATGTTGAGATCAGAACTCCGAACTGTTTTCTTTCGTTGGCATATCTCACCGAATCGGTAACGGCTTTTTTTGCCGCCCCCAGCACATTTGCCCCAAGCTTTATACGTCCCATGTGGAGGATTGAAAGAGCGATTCTGAAGCCCTCGCCCCTTTTCCCCAGCATATTTTCGACAGGTACTTTTACATCATTGAAAAAGATCTGGGCTGTTGAAGATCCTTTGATACCCATTTTATGCTCATCGGGTCCGATCACGACTCCCGGCAGGTTTGATTCAACAATAAATGAGCTGAGCACCCTGTCGTTATCGACTTTTGCAAAAACGATAAAGACATCCGCGAAGCCTGCATTGGTTATCCACATTTTCTGTCCGTTGAGGATATAATGCTTTCCGTCCTCGCTCAGTCTGGCATTGGTCTTTCCCGAATTGGCGTCACTTCCCGCACCCGGTTCGGTGAGGCAGTATGCTCCTATATACTCTCCCGTAGCGAGTTTTGTAACGTATTTCTGCCGCTGTTCTTCATTGCCGAAATACATTATCGGCATTGTACCGATGCCGCAATGGGCCATATATGCCACGGAGAATGAATAACCCGCGCCGGTTGTTTCGGCTGCAAGCATCTGGGTAACGAACGATTGACCGAAGCCTCCGTACTCTTCTGGTATTGCTATACCCATCAGGCCAAGCTCTCCCGATTTTTTAAGGATTTCCTTCATAAGCTGCCTGTCGCTTTTTTCAAGCTGCGCCATATTCGGATATACTTCGGCAGCAAGAAAGTCGCGGCAGGTCTGGGCGATCATAAGCTGTTCTTCGTTGAACTCTTCAGGAATAAAAATGTCGGCGGCGTTTGTTTCGGCGACAAGGTATTCACCGCTGCGGATAAGATTTTGATTTTCCATTTGAGGTTTGTTTTTTATTATAAGCCAAGTTTTTCAGCAATTAATTCGGCAATATCTAGGTTTTTTACCTTCTCTTCTGCATTGGAATATTTTATTCCGTCGGTCATCATGGTCATGCAGAAGGGACAGGCAGTTGCAATCACCGAAGCGCCGGTACGAAGGGCTTCTTCTGTTCGTTCAAGAAAGATTTCCTTATCTCCTTTTTCTGCTTCCTTGAACATCTGGGCTCCTCCGGCTCCGCAGCAAAGTGCGAAACTTCGGTTACGTTCCATCTCCTGAAGTTTCAGTCCGAGTTTTTTAATAATTTCCCTGGGCTCGTCATAAATATCATTCGCCCTTCCGAGGTAGCATGGGTCGTGATATGTAACCGTAGCATACTTATTTCCTGAACCGGTAAGGTTGAGTTGACCGGAATCGGCTTTTTCCTTCAGAAAAACCAGATAACTGATCACTTCATAATTACCGCCGAGATCGGGGTATTCATTCTTGAAGACATTATAGCAATGGGGGCAGATTGTAATGATTTTCCTTACGTTGTATCTCTTCAGTGTTTCAATAACCTGCAGAGCCTGCATCTGAAAGAGCATTTCATTACCTGCTCTCCTCGCAGGATCGCCGTTGCAGGTCTCTTCTGTTCCGAGAACGCCGTAGCTGACATTCAGGTGTTCGAGGATTTTCACAAAAGCCCTGGCTACTTTCTTATACCGGTCGTCGTATGCGCCGGCGCAGCCAATCCACAGCAGGTATTCGGGCTGAACACCTTTGCTGTGCAAATCTGCCATTACGGGAATATCTATCTTACGGGTCTGCATTTGCCGGGTTAATTAACATTTATTTCCAGATTGTTTGCCCAGTTGAGTCTGTCCTCGGGCGAGTACTGCCAAGGGGCGCCGTTGTTTTCGATGTTGCTGAAAACCGCCTTAAGCTCGCCGGGTGCCGAGCCTTCTTCCATCACGAGATACCGTCTCATGTCAATAATCAGTGACGGGTGATTTATGTTTATGGGGCACTCCTTTGCACACGCGTTGCAGGTTGTGCATGCCCAGAGTTCTTCTTCTGTAATATAGTCTCTGATGAGGGCTTTTCCGTCGTTAAAATCTTTCCCGTTTTTAATCATTAGCGGTCCCTTTTCCTTCATCCGTGCCCTAAGGTCCATCATTATTTTGCGTGGTGAGAGTTTCTTGCCCGTCAGGTTTGCCGGGCATACTGCGGTGCACCTGCCGCATTCAGTGCATGAGAGTGAATCGAAGTAATTCTTCCACGTCACGTCTTCCGCATCCCTTACCCCGAACCGTTCCGGAGTGCCACCTTCAGGCGATGCACTGAAAGCTGTTTCGGGATTCATCATAAGCTTCACTTCCCTTGTTACATTATCCATGTTGTAAAGCTTGCCCAGAGGTTCGAGCCTGGAAAGGAACACATTGGGGACAGACATGAACACATGAAAGTGTTTTGAGTAAGGCAGGTAGTTGGCAAAGAAGAATATGAGTAAAATATGCGACCACCACGATGTTTCCATAAGCAGCCATGCTTTCCGTGGTTCATCCGGTCCTCCGATACCTGCAAGAAAACTGCTGACAGGATACACACCATGAATCGTTTTGCCCTCCAGCCCGCTGTAAATAATGTATCCCGTGTTCATCCCGATCAGGGTAACCATCAGAAGGAAGATCAGCGACAGTGATACAACAGCATCAATGTGTGATTTTTTCTTCATCTCAATCCCTTCGAACCTTCTTATGTTTAGAAACAGGCGTCTGACAAGAAACACCAGAATTGACAAAAGCACCAGGAGGGCGAAGATATCTCCGGAGGCCATTATCAGGTCGTGTACGGGGCCAAGGAAGGAGAGAGATTTCTCAAGACCTCCAACGCCGTCGATAACCATTTCGATGCTTCCGAGGAGGATCACACAGAAACCCCAGAAAACAAGCGCATGCAGGAACCCGGTTACCGGCCGTCGGAAGATTTTTGTCTGGCCGAATGCCACGCGAAGCATAAGCAGGATTCTTTTCCCGAAATCTTTTACCGGATAACCTGGTCTGGTAAGCCTGAAAAAACCTGCTATCCTGTTTACGGTAAAGAAAAAGAGCGCAATTGTCAATAACAGTGCACCCGAAAAAATTAACTGTTTATCCATGGGAAGGATTTAACGCCTGTCAGTGAAAAAAATTTATCCTTTTATTTTTTAATTTCCCTCACGGCTTCAACCAGTTTGGGCAGCACTTTAGCCGCATCTCCCACTATCCCGTACTGGGCTGCCTCAAATATGGGGGCATCCTTGTCGGTGTTAATTGCAACTATATATTTCGATGAGCTTACACCTGCCAGGTGCTGAGTAGCGCCCGATATTCCTACTGCAATATACAGGTTTGGTGAGATGATTTTACCAGTCTGTCCGGTATGTTCCTCGTGGGGCCTCCATCCCTCATCTGAAACAGGGCGGGAGCATGCGGTTGCGCCGCCAAGAAGGGTTGCAAGTTCTACAAGCGGACCCCAGTTATCGGGCGATTTCATACCCCTTCCTCCCGAAACGACAATATCGGCATCGGTAAGCAGAATTTTACCTGTTTGTTTCTGTACATCAAGTACTTCTGTTTTTAAGAATCCGGTATCCGCCTGAACATCTGACTTTTCGATAACAGCCCTGTTTTCCGTTTCGCAGAGTCCGTAGGAATTCTGAAGGAGTGTCAGGATTTTCATCTCTGACCGGATTACTGTCTGAGCCAGTGCATTTCCCGAAAACGCCCTTTTGTTAACGGTGAAAGGTTCTGTTGAAACTGGCAGGCTGCTCACTCCTGCACCCACACCTGCCTTTAGCTTAACCGACAGACGCGGTGCAATGGCCTTTCCGGTGTTATTGTTCGAAAGAATCAAAACCCTTGCATCTTCCTTCAGGGCAACTGCAGCGATAACCCCGGCCCAGGCCTGGTTATCGAGGTTTTTAAGTTCCGGCCTGTCGATACTGATAATCCTGGAAGCGCCATACTGCCCCAGTTTCATCAGTTCACTATCCTCCACCGGTCCAACAGACAGAGCCAGAACCGAAGTGTTAAGCAAATCTGCCACTCCCCTGGCATACGAGACCAGTTCGAAGGAGAGTTTTTTGAATTTTCTGTCCCAGTTTTCAGTGAATACAAGTACTGACATATCTTTAAATTGAGTTTATACTGATTAAATGACTTTGGCTTCATTTTGCAGGATGGAAATAAGCTCCGCTGCGTTTTCAGGGTCGATAAACCTGCATGCAGCCCTTGGCGCCGGTTTTGAGAAAGAGACAACCTCTGTAAGTGGTTCGGCCGGGGCAGGTTCATAAATCTTTATCTGTTTGGTACGGGCGGTCATGATGCCGCGCATGGATGCTATTCTTGGTTCTTTTGCTATCCCTTTCTGGACGACTGCCAGGCATGGTACGGGGACGGTAACAGTTTCCTTTCCTCCGTCTATTTCGCGGACCATAACAGGTTTACCGTTCTCTATATTCAGGGAAGAGACCGCCGACACGTTCGGAATACCGAGAAATTCCGCTATCATTCCGCCAACTAGCGAACCGTTGTAATCGCTCGATTCTATTCCGCAAAGCACGAGGTCAAACTGCTCCTTCCTGATTACTTCGGCAAGCTGAAAGGCAGTGTACCATGCGTCAGCCGCTCCGGCATTGACTCTTATTGCTTCGTCGGCTCCTATTGCGAGCGCCTTGCGTATTGTAGGTTCCGAAGCTGCAGTTCCCACATGGGCAACAGTGACCGATTTTACGCCTGAGGCAGGATTATCCTTAAGTTCAAGGGCCCTTGTCAGGGAAAGCTCGTCCCATGGATTAATAACCCATTGTATTCCTGCAGTATCGAGACTTTTATTGCCTTCTGTGAATTTCACTTTGGTTGTAGTGTCGGGTACGTTGCTTATGCAAACCAGTATTTTCATGATAATTAATTACTTGTTAAACAATAAACCTTTTCCGAGGCGGCAAATATAATAATAAAGAATACACTGTCAAATTGAACAAGACTGATTTATATTACCCATTCGAAAGCACTCATTTGGTTAATACATTAATGATCTTTTCATTATAGATGTCCAACGGGTTAATTTAAAGTCCCGTTCGAAACCTGTTCCCGAATTAAAATGTAAATAATCAGGAATTTTTAAAAATATCATATAAATTCACGCCGCCTTAAAAAAGAGGTCTGATTTATTAAATGAAGAGTTTAAGAATATACGGAGCCATTATTCTCGCGATGATATTCTGGTCATTGTCGTTCATCTGGTTTAAAATGGCCAATGAGAATTACAAACCTCTCACGATAATATTTTTAAGGCTTCTGTTTGCGGTAATAATACTTTCGGCATACCTTTTCATTAAAGGTGAAAAAAACGCGATAAAAAAGGAAGACAGGAAATGGTTTTTATTGCTGGCGGTTTTTGAACCATTTCTGTACTTTATCGGTGAAAGCAACGGGCTCACTTATGTGACCTCCACAACGGGGTCGGTGGTTATTTCAACAATCCCTGCTGTTGTGGCCCTGGCGGCGTGGCTTTTTTTCGGAGAACGGCTAAGGCTGATAAATTATGCAGGTATTATACTCTCCTTTGCAGGTATAATTGTTTTCGTGGTTGACGGCAGCGGAGCTCTGTCGTTCAATATAAAAGGATTGCTTTTACTGGGGCTTGCCGTTTTTTCTGCAGCTGGCTACAATATGACATTAGGGAGACTGGTGGGCAGTTACAGTCCGGTATTCATCGTAAATGTGCAGAATATATTAGGGGTGTTGTTGTTTGCCCCGATTTTTATCATTACCGATTTCAATAACTTTTTTTCCTCGTCACATTCATTTTCTTCCCTGCTTCCGGTATTGGAACTTGCTCTTTTTGCCTCGTGCGGTGCATTCATACTTTTCGGATGGTCGGTGAAGCAGATAGGCGTGGCAAGAGTGAATCCCTTCACCAATGTTATTCCGGTATTTACAGCAATCTTCTCATTCCTGATCCTTGGCAATACCCTCACAATTCAGAATGCAGCCGGAATGATAATCGTGATCTCCGGTATTTTCCTTTCACAGGTAAACGGCAGGAAAAAGATTTCAGGGGAATTACCCGATCTTTCCGGCAAAACCGCATGATTATAAGCGGTTCTGATAATTAATTAACATTGTAACCGTTACAATAAAATCATAGTATCTTTACACTGTGCTCCGGAAATGTCAAAATATTGTCCTTCTGCTGCTTTGTTCAACTTACAGTTTGTCAGCGCAAACCGGAGGCACGAACGTTTACCAGTTCCTTAACCTGATGCAATCAGGGATAGTCTCTTCCCTTGGGGGTTCAAATGTATCGCTCATGAACGGGGATGTTAACCTTGCATCGTGCAACCCGTCCCTCCTTTCACCTGAAATGAATAATAACCTGGCCCTGAATTATGTAAACTATCTTGCCGGAATAAATTACGGAATGTCGGTATATTCTTTTACGCTGCCGGGGATAGGGAATTCAGCTGCGGGTATCACTTATCTTAATTACGGGGCTTTCAGGGAAGCTGATGAATCGGGAGTAATTACCGGGACTTTCAGAGCTGCAGAGTATGCCCTTTCGTTAATGTTTTCACGTGAGATTGATTCCTCCTTCAGAGCAGGGGTAACAGTCAAGCCGGTTCTCTCCCATCTCGAAAAATATACCTCTTTCGGCATAGCTGTGGATATCGGCGTTTCATGGCAGTCTCGCGACAGGCTTACATCGGCCGGAGCAGTAATAAGAAATGCCGGGTTTCAGGTAACAACCTATGACGGCGAGACACGCGAAAAACTTCCTTTCGAAATCCAGGCAGGAATTTCCCGGAGGCTGGCACATGCGCCATTCAGGTTCTCCGCCACACTAAGGCACCTCGAGAGGTTTGATCTCACGCATGATTATGAAACACCTTCAGGCACCTCCGGATCGGGTTTCTTTGAAGATGCTGCGCGGCACCTTGTGCTGGGAGCAGAGGTGCTTCCTCATAAAAATTTCTATTTTTCAGCAGGTTTTAATTACCAGCGGAGAAAAGAACTGATGGTTGAGTCCGGAACTGCCATGGCAGGCTTTTCGTGGGGTTTCGGGATAAATACAACATACCTGAGCCTCGGATTTGGAAGGGCATCTTTCCACCTGGCGGGAGCCTCGAACCATTTTTCCATTGTGGTGAGACCCGAAATGATTTTTAAAAAATTTAAAGAATAGATTCTATTTATTCCTCTCAATCTTTCAAAATGGAAAAGAAACTGGTCATAGCAATCGATGGTTACTCGTCCTGTGGCAAAAGCACATTTGCCAAAGCGATTGCCCGCGAGTTGAATTACATTTATATCGACAGCGGGGCGATGTACAGGGCGGTAACACTGTATTGCCTTAGGAAAGGACTTATCGGAAGAAAATCAATCGATATTGACGGCATTAAAAATGCCCTTAAAGAGATCCACATTAATTTTATATACAACCCTGATACCGGAGAATATGAAACATGGCTCAATTCCGAGAATGTTGAATCCGAAATCAGGAACATCGAAGTATCAGATTTTGTAAGCAGAATCAGCCAGGTCCCGGAGGTAAGAACAAGGATGGTTGAACTTCAGAGGCAGATTGGTGTTTTTAAGGGTGTGGTTATGGATGGAAGGGATATAGGAACGGTGGTATTTCCTGATGCAGACATAAAAATATTCATGACCGCATCAATTGATGTAAGGGCAGAAAGAAGGTACAGGGAACTCCGGATGAAAGGACAGGAGGTGGATTACCAGGAGATTAAAAGAAATATTACCGAAAGAGACAGGGCAGATGAAACGCGGGCAATAAGTCCGCTAAAGAAGGCAGATGATGCCGTTATTCTCGATAATTCAGAAATGAGTGTTGAGGATCAGATGAGATGGATACGGGAAATAATATCGGAAAAGAAAAATGCTGGTAGAAACAGATGACAGATCGGGCTTTTGTTTCGGCGTTAAAAATGCTGTTGAAGCTGCCGAAGAGGCTCTCATTGCAGGAAAGAAGGTTTATTCACTCGGCCAGATTGTTCATAACGATCAGGAGATTGAAAGACTCCATGAACTCGGTCTGATCACCATAAATTATGATCAGTTCAGAAAGCTCCGCGACAGCACCGTTCTGATCCGGGCACATGGTGAACCTCCTGAAACATATATTATTGCAGAACAAAATAACATTACGCTGATTGATGCCACCTGTCCGATTGTAAAACGTCTTCAGTGGAAAATCGGGCAGACATGGAAAGATTTGCAGGCAAAGGGTGGTTCACTGGTCATATACGGAAAAGAAGGTCATGCTGAAGTAATAGGTCTTATGGGCCAGACCGGAAATAAAACCATTCTCACCGATGGCAAATCAAATCTTGAAAAAATTGACTTCACAAGGGAGATTCATCTTTTCGCACAGACAACCATGAACTATTCCGGTTACGATAGTCTGTCTGAAAAAATTAGGCAAAGGATTATCCTTGCCGGTAATAATCCTGATGATCTTCTCCATATTCACAGTACAATCTGCGGGCAGGTATGCAACAGGCAGCCTGCGCTTGAGAAATTTGCAGCCGGCCATGACGTAATAATTTTTGTAAGCGGGAGTGAGAGTTCCAACGGAAAAATGCTTTATGAGGTTTGCAAAAGAATAAATCCATACTCATATTTTATTTCATCACCTGAAGAGTTGAAAAGAGAATGGTTCACTGGCAAAAAATCTGCCGGTATTTGCGGGGCTACTTCAACACCCCAATGGCTTATTGAGAAGGTCAGGCAGAAAATTGAATCTCTTGATTTTTAACTTAACTGTAACATTAAAAAGCAGAAAAGACTTACCTTTGCCGGCTGAAATATTTTAATTATGGGAAAAATCAGGAAGATTGGCGTTTTAACGTCAGGAGGAGATGCTCCGGGGATGAATGCTGCCATCAGATCGGTGGTGCGCACTGCAATTTACCATTCCCTGGAGGTGGCTGGCATTCGCCAGGGATATACAGGGATGATAAATTCAGATTTTATCCCGATGAATTCTGCCAGTGTCAGCGATATTATCCAGAAGGGCGGCACAATTCTTAAGACCGCAAGGTGTGAAGAATTCAGAACACCCGAAGGGAGGAACAAGGCTTACCATAACCTGAAGGCTGCCGGCATCGGCGGGCTGGTGGTGATTGGCGGAGACGGTTCCTTTACAGGCGCAAGACTGTTCTGTGAAGAGTATGATATTCCGGTTGTCGGCGTTCCGGGTACAATCGACAACGACATTTACGGCACCGACTATACAATAGGTTATGATACAGCCCTTAACACCGTTGTTCAGGCTGTTGATAAGATAAGAGACACAGCCAGCGCACATGAGCGGATGTTCTTTATTGAGGTTATGGGAGCTGAGGCAGGTTTCATAGCCCTTTTCAGCGGTCTGGCGACCGGGGCAGAGGCTATTATTATTCCTGAAGTGAAGGGGGAAGCACGTGATCTTAAGCGTCTTCTTTTCGACGGAAACAGGAGAAAGAAATCCAGCAACCTTATTATTGTAGCCGAAGGTGACGAGGAAGGGGGCGCTATAGCCCTTTCCGAAAGATTCAAAAAAGAATTTCCCGACATTGACGTAAGAGTGACCGTTCTCGGTCATCTTCAGAGAGGCGGGTCACCTTCAGCCATCGACAGGGTGAATGCAAGCAGACTTGGCGCTGCTGCTGTTGAGGCATTGCTCGATGATCAGAAAAGTGTAATGGTTGGTTTGCAGAATGATGAGATTGTTCTGGTTCCATTCAGCAAGGCTATCAAACTGCATAAAGATGTTAACCGCGATCTGCTTACCCTGGCAGAAATGCTATCAATTTAACATTTACGCAAATGACTGCATCGAAAGTATTTTTCACCAATCTGAGAGTCAAACCATCTGCAAACCTGCTCAGGAAATTTGACAATCTTGTCCGCAGAGCAGGTATAGAAACAATTGATTTTACACGTAAACTAACAGCAATAAAGATTCACTTCGGCGAACCGGGCAATCTTGCCTACCTGAGGCCGAACTTTACACGCCAGCTTGTAAGCCTTTTGCGACAGAAGGAAGCCATTCCCTTTCTTACCGACTGCAATACCCTTTATTACGGAAGGAGATCAAATGCACCTGATCATCTTGAGGCTGCCTTTGAAAACGGGTACAATCCCCTGGCCACAGATTGCCAGGTAATAATCGGCGACGGGCTTAAGGGTATAGATTACAGGGAAATAGAACTGAACATGGAATTCTGCAAGTCGGCCAAAATCGGAACTGCCATTGCCGACGCCGATATCATAATCTCCATGAATCACTTCAAGGGGCATGAAATTACGGGCTTTGGCGGTGCTTTGAAGAATATCGGTATGGGATGTGCGTCTGTCGGAGGAAAGCTCTTTCTTCATTCCGGGTCCTCTCCCGAGATACATGATAATAACTGTACAGGATGCAGGGTTTGCGAGAAATTCTGTAACTACGGAGCCATAAAAGTAGGGAAGGATAAAATAGCCCGGATAGATTATTCCCTCTGTACCGGCTGCGGCCAGTGCATTGCCGTCTGCCAGTATGATGCTGCCAGGGTGGTATGGCAGAACTCCTCAGAGATTGTGAACAAGAGAGTTGCAGAGTATGCCTATGCGGTTTTGAAGGATAAACCATCATTTCACATAAATTTCATTATGGATGTCTCCCCTGAATGCGATTGCTGGGGATTTAACGATTATCCGATTGTACCCGACATCGGCATTGCGGCTTCCTTCGATCCTGTTGCCCTTGACCAGGCGTGTGCCGACATGGTAAATGCAGCACCGATACTCAGGGGAAGCCGTATCGATGAAAAAAGCAAAAACGATGACAAAAATACAGACGACCGGTTCGCTCTGGCACATCCTGATACCGACTGGAAGACAGGCCTTGAGCACGCTGTTAAGATCGGGCTTGGCAAACGGGAATATGAGCTTATTGAGGTCTAGCGAAAACCGGATCTGAGGAAGGCAATGTAAACCTGATATTTTTCAATGGTAGAAAGCATCAGTAAACTGAAAACAGGAGTTGCAAGACTTTCGGTACTATCGAATTCATTTCTGATAATACTCAAGCTGGTAACCGGACTGATAAGCGGGTCGGTCAGTATAATATCTGAGGCTATACATTCCTCGATGGACCTACTTGCCGCCATAATTGCCTATTTTTCGGTGAAGGTGTCAGATAATCCTCCCGACTCACGTCATCCCTACGGCCACGGCAAGGTGGAAAACATCTCCGGGGTTTTGGAAGCGATACTGATTTTTATTGCAGCAGGGTGGATAATCTTTGAAGCAATAAAAAGGCTGCTTGAAGGATCGCCTGACCTTGAAATTCTTTGGGCAGGGTTTGGGGTAATGGTTGTATCCGGTGTTATTAATATAGTTGTTTCGCGCAGGTTATACAAAATTGCCAGGGAGACAGGCTCGGTAGCACTTGAGGCTGATGCTCTTCATCTGAAGACGGATGTTTATACTTCCCTGGGTGTTGCAGCAGGACTTGGTTTAATACTGATAACCGGAATAAAATGGCTTGACTCTGCCGCGGCCATTGGAGTTGCCTTTTTGATTTTATGGGAATCGTACAGGTTGCTCAGGAAGGCTTTTACACCCCTTCTTGATGAATCGTGGCCAGACGGAGAGGTAGAGGAGCTTAAAGAGTTTCTGAATGACCTGGGGGTTAATTATCATGATTTAAGGACAAGAACTTCGGGGAACTACTTGTTTATTGATCTGCATATTTCGATTCCGGGAGGGGAGTCGGTTGAGAGTTCGCATAACTATTGTGACATGATTGAAGGGGAGCTCACGAGGAAATACAGGAACCTGAATGTTACGATACATGTGGAGCCATTGTGAGGCTGTAAGGTATTTCCCGGTTTTTGCTGACTGATTTTTCGGGGAGGACAAGCGGGGGTATTATCCGGGATATGGTCTGATTTCAGGTGATTGCCAGTTTAGAATTTTTATTATTTGATAAATTTTATTATCTAGTAAATTTTATTATCTAATATTTTTTATCAACTAATAATTTTTATTATCTGATATTTTTTATCATCTAATACTCTTTATTACCTGATAATCTTTATCAACTAATAGTTTTTATTACCTGATAATCTTTATTTTCTGATATTTTCTACTATTTGATAATCTTTTTTATTTGATAATTTTTATTATTTGGTAATTATTCTTTCATAGAAACCACCCCACTCCCCGAAATTAACCCCCTCCTGCAAAACTGAAAATATATATCTCCGCAGCACCAGCCATAAGGAAAGATTCACCAAACAATTAATGATCTCCAGGCAGCTTTGATTTGTCATCAATCATTCATAATTTTACTTTGAAATCAAAATTACAGTATATGTCACTAACCGAAAAAATATCAGCCGACCTGATGGCTGCCATGAAGGCAAAAGATTCTCTCACACTTGATGCTCTGAGAGCGGCAAAGACAGCTTTCACAATTGCAAGGACTGCAAAAGGTGCCGAAGCCGTTCTGACTCCTGAAGAAGAGATTAAAATCCTTCAGAAACTTGTGAAACAACGACATGAATCTGCTGAAATTTACC
>ERZ795050.741-NODE-741-length-48572-cov-130.252448_pt1 | contig 48572 bp, 54 predicted proteins | sample MGYA00375134_ERZ795050 | MGnify/ENA primary metagenome ERZ795050 (study PRJEB30179, sample SAMN05720221) | activated sludge metagenome | isolation source: Anaerobic digester | place: Japan | collected 2015-05-26 ... | reverse complement strand
ATAAAGTATTGCCGGAGAATGCGTAAGAAAGCTGGCAAACTCGCAGAAAGGACTTCCCAAGGTTCTGCGCTTGTGGTTCTTAGCACCCTACTAATACATAAGAGAGGTGTAGTATGACTACCAAGAAACGCAGCCAATCGGAAGTGCAAAATCGGGCGAATCAGGGCAATGTCCAAGCGGGTACCCCTGTCCAAGCGGGGGTGGAAATGAGGCTTAACTCATTGATAACTATGATGAGAGGCCAAAATGTCCAAGCGCTTGACCGCATTTTTCAGGATTTCAGACTGAAATGTCCAAGTGGGTCGCAGTTTTTGAAGGATTTGGACATGGACATTCAAGTCGATTTGATCTGGTTACCCATCGATAGGGTGGCCTTACTGCTGAACAAGAACCTGAAGACAATCAGAAGGATGGTCGATGCCGGGAAGCTGACTGCGCTCAAGCATCAGATACCCACCAAGAACGGGGCTACGATCAAGACCTTTGTACTTGCAACCGAAGACATCATCCAAGCTGAGTATGATCGGTTCAGAGACAGCCTGCGTAAACCTGAGCTCTATTTTGAGGAAGTGATCGAATTGGGAGTCCACAGCTATCACAGTGTCTTCCTGGTCTATTACGAGAATGGTAACGATCTGGTTGCTAAGGCAAGCGATAAATCAGGAGGTTCAGATGTTTCCCTATAGTGGCAGACCGACTGAGGAGTTCCTTAGAGAATATCGCAGCAAGCTGAACGAACTGCAAGAGCTGATGGAAAGTCAGGGACTGAAGCTGCAGATCAAGGATGGGGGCAGATGCATAGTGCTCCCGGAGGTTAAGTCTGGAATGGGTAAGGTTAGTGGGAAAAGTAAAGATGATGGTGATGGGATTAGCAATAGTACAAACACTGCATCTGAAACCGACAATAGCTTCATGCTCTCCTACAGCCAGCAGTATAATGCCAAAGCCGGTACTTCAGAAGACAATTTGGAGTCCGAGACGGTCTATGAGACCTATGATGACTATATGGAGTTCGAACGCAAGCTCGCTCTGATCCATGAAGCCAGAGATAATGGGGTAGTGATCGACTTCTCCAGTGACTTTCTCGATCTGGCTCCGGTGGAAGAGGAAAGGCTGTTATACAAGGATGAGGCTCAACTCTATGGCAGGTTCTGCCAGGAAGTGATCCGCAGACTGTATGGAGCAGAATCCAAGATCCTGGCCTGGAAACGAATCACCAGTGACTATAACTGCAAGCGACTGGTTCCTGAACTGTATAACCTCAAAGGGCCCAGAAAAGAGAGAGCGCTACGGGAATGGCTACGGGTCTACCATGAGACGAATCTGGATATGTATGCTTTGATCCACAAGAGCAAGGGTAAGTACAAAGAACGCAAGATCAGCTATCAGGAACAGCAATACCTACTGCACCTGCTGCTCAATCCCAATCGCATCAAGGTCGGCTCTGCCATCACCAACCTCAAGCAGATGAGCAGAAACGGAGTCATTGAATCCCAGACAAATGAACGAACTCTGAGACGCTGGTGCGAGGAATGGGCTGCCCGGCATCCGGCAGAGTGGCATCAAGCCAGAGATGGCAGCAAGTTTGTCTCTGAGAATGTCATCAAGAGCATTATGAGAGATGATAGCACTCTGCAAGTAGGACAGGTCTGGGTGGCGGATGGACATACCCTCTCCTTCGATATCCTCAATCCTCAGACCGGAAGAGCCCAACGTATGACCATGATCATGGTGAAGGACTGGGCAAGCAGATATCCGGTGGGAGCCTCACTAGCCTTTACTGAAGATAGCCAGCATATCCTCACAGCCTTCCGTAACGGCTTCATCAACTGCGCTCAGATCGCAGATAACAACAGTGGCACCATGGCAGTGCTGCCCAAGTATGTTTATCTGGATAACGGCAAGGCTTTCCGAGCCAAGCTATTTCATGATAGGTGGGAAGAGCATGATTTGAACAAGGAACTGGGCGGTATCTTTCCCCGGCTCAATATCGGCGTCAGGTTCGCGGAGAGTTACAATGCCAAAGCCAAGATCATCGAACGCTTCTTCAAGACCTTCCAGGAGCAGTTTGAGCGGTTCATCACCACCTTCAGAGGAGCCTCGATTGACGATAAGCCCTCAGTCCTGCACAGAAACGAGGTCTGGGCAAAGAAGCTATATGCCGGGAAACCACCTACCATTGAAGAGACGATGCAAATGATCGCTTTCTATGTACGCTTCTGCTATGGTGAGACACCACATACCTCACTCAATAGACGGACTCCTTACGAGGTATTCAGTGCAGCCAGGATAGTCGAGAGCCGGCAGATTGAGATCTCCAGGCTGAACTTCCTGATGATGGCGATGGAGCGCAAGAACATCAGAGCTGAAGGCATCAGGTTGGATAAGAAGGTCTACTGGCATCGGGAACTGGTGAATCATGTGGGACAGCCCTGCATCATCAGGTTCGATTACAGCGATGCAAGGTGGATAGTGGTCTATGACAAGAACGACGTGTTCATCTGCCAGGCAGCACTCCGAAAGACCCAGCATCCGTTTATCGAGGTCTCGATGGATCAGGCAGTCTCGCATAAGGAACTGAATAAAGAATACAAAGAGATCAAGGGCCTCAGACGAGAGAAAGAGCGTAGCGCCAAGAAGTGGGTGGTGAACTCACAGAGAGCAGTTGATGCCCTGCTTAAGAACTCCCATGCCAAGCAGGAGAAGCTTGAGGATGAAGGAGCCAGAGCGCTGTTCAGTAGTCCTCCCATGTTGGAAGCACCTCCCAAGGATGGCGATGAGATAATTGAGGAGCTGACTAGAAAGATGATGATGAGACTGCCGCAGCATCCCGATATGCTGAGTCCGGAAGAGCGGGAACAGCTTGATCCCAAGGAGAAAGAGAGACTGGCAGAGCAGGAGAGGGATAGGATAATCCTAAAGGAAATTAAAGCACAATTCGACCGCATCGGACTCGAATACAAGCCCGGTAATGATAAACCATCCTTGGAGTTTGCGATAGGCTTCAGTCAAACGGCTAGAGAGTACTGCAAAGCTCAACAACAAGCCCAAAACGAACAAGAAGCATCAGATGAAGATGAAGCTACCACTGCCACAGCAACAACTTATGTTCCAGGCAAGGAAGCAGGAGATCACGATCCAGCGCAAACGATCATCAACCCAGCAGAATTGCCTGATGATGAGCAAGCTCAGGATGAGGCCAAGAACGGGCAGTCACCTTTCGCACACCTCTCAAGAGCAGAACTCCTCAAACGCATCGGGATAAACTAATAGGAGGATATCATGAAACAGGGAAAACTGGTCAGGACGCAGAACGTTATAGCTGCAGACAAATGCATCGAATACCTGCTAACCCGACCCAAGCTGGAGATGGTCGGACTTGGGCTCCTATATGGCAGACCAGGACTTGGCAAGACCACCTATGCCAGCCGGATAGCCTTCAGTCAGGGTTATCTCTATCTCAGGCTGGAGGCAACCACCACCCCCAAGGCCTTTGCATCCAAGCTGCTATTAGCCCTATACAAGAGATTTGGCATGGGAGAGTACATTCCTTACGGAACAGCAAATGACCTCTTCATGATGTGTATAACGGTTCTGGAGGATCACAAGGATACGATCATCGTGGTGGATGAGATAGACTATGCCTTCCGGCATCCCCAACTCTTGGGAGCGATCAGGGATATAGTGGATGTGACCACAGCGATAGTGATCCTGGTCGGTATGCAGAATGCCAAGGACCGACTAAATCAGATCAATGAGTATTACTTCGACAGATGCAACTTCTTCTATGAGTTCCTGGACCTGCCAAAGAAGGACATCGCCCAGATATGCAGTGAGGTCTTGGAGATCAAGTTCCAGCCGGATATTGTGGACTATGTGTACTTCCACTCCTGCGGTAATGTCAGAAAAGCCATGAAGCTGATCCGTTCAGTTGAAGAGATAGGCAGATACAAGAACCTCGAAGTAGTCTCGCAAGCCGACCTTGATGATTGAGGTCAGAATGACGGACAAAGAACTCATCCTCAACTTCATCAATCAGTATGATCTCCTGTTCAATGCAGAACTTATAGCCAAGCTGACCAGTGTAAGCAGAGAAGCAATAGAAAAGCTACTACCCGATCTGCTCCAAAGCCAGGCGATCAAGCAGATAGAAGATAGTCCACCCATCTACGTGCGAGTCAACCGCTACCAAGCCAGGATCGGCTATCAGCACTACAAGGGCTGGACTTTTAGCATAGCGGACGCCCACAAGCTTCTGGACATCCTGGAACAAGGTAGATACAAATCCATCCGAGACATCGCTCAAGCCATCGGCAAGTCCAGGCAGTGGGTCTACATCTATCTGGAAGCACTGGCATCGATTGAGGTTGTTGATCTAAGGCAGCACATTTATGTGGTCATATCCCGCCAAAACGTTCCCAAAATCGGTAGAAAAGTCCAGAAAGGTATATTGGGTCAACTGCGGAGTCTGAATAGGGCTGGGTGTTATCGATTAATAGAATGAAAAGTCCGTAATTGCGGCTATGTTATTAGAACGATATCAGGGGCGTGAATCTCTATGTTTTCCCTTGTGTTCACCACATAGTTATAAGTATTTCCCATGATAAATCAGACATGGCTAGGATGATTCTTCAATCCTATGCAAATCTTACTAATTGATTCCAAGTCAATACGATAAATATCATCTCAAACAGCAGCATAATGACCAGATCGAAAATTCTCATTGACATTTATTCTGCTCTCTTAAAATGAGCATATGCTCTTTTGAGTATAGTTGTTTTCAAGGCATTAAGTGCTGATAAGCATACTCTTGCCATAGTTTATAAGCGGTCCAAAAGTCAGCTTTTATAAGTATTTATTTAGTTAGAGTCCAGTGACTCAAATATAAGGAGAAAGTAATGGATAAGAAAATCGCCATACCAACAACCAACAAAGTACTGAGTGCTCATTTTGGGCATTGTGAGAAATTCGTTATCTATAACGTTGTAGATAGTAAAATTGTTAATGACGAATGGATTACACCTCCACCCCACGAACCCGGTTCACACCCTAAGTTTCTGAGAGAAATGGGTTGTGAAACTATTATTGCCGGAGGTATGGGCGAAAGAGCACAGACCCTTTTTGCTGAAAACAATATAGAAGTATTTATTGGAGTTCCTGATATCCCTTTGACTGAGCTTGTGCAGATGTACATCAAGTCAGAACTAAAATCAGGAGCCAATAGCTGTGACCATTAAGGTGTTCTCAAAATGAAATTGACCATTGCCAGTGGAAAGGGTGGAACAGGTAAGACGACCTTTTCCACAAATCTCGCCATGTATCTGGCAGAGCAGTATAAAGTCGTGCTTACTGACCTGGATGTGGAAGAACCTAATTCGGGATTGTTCGTTCATGGACGGCAAACCCATCAGCAGGATATGTTTAAAATGATTCCTGAATGGGATAAAAACGTATGTACGCTATGTGGAAATTGTCAGCAGCTCTGCTCTTATCATGCTGTAATGAAATTGGGCAGCCAGGTAATGGTTTTTCCTGAGTTATGCCATGGTTGCTATGCCTGCAGTGAACTATGCCCGGCACATGCCTTACCGATGCACCAGATAAAAATGGGTGAACTCAGACAATACAGAGCAGGCAATCTCGACTTTATAGATAGCCGGCTTGACGTTGGTCAAGAACAGGCAGTACCGTTGATAGCACAGACGTTGGATTATGTGGAACGGAATTTTGATACTGCTTACCTCAAACTATATGATGCGCCTCCGGGAACAACGTGTCCGGTCATCAAAGCAACTCAGGATGCAGATTTAGTGATACTCATCACAGAACCGACCCCCTTTGGACTCCACGACCTCAAATTGGCAATTGAAACCATGAGAGAGTTGGAGAAAGACTTTGTAGTAGTAGTCAATCGCTTTGGCATCGGCAATGATGATGTCCTCCGGTACTGTGAAAAAGAAGGCATCATAGTGCTGGCAAAGCTTCCCAATGACAGACATATAGCAGAGCTATATTCTCGCGGTGAACTTGTTTACCCTCATATTCCGGAATTCGCAGAACAACTGCGATTAATAGGTGATTTCATTATGAGCCAACAAGGGATGCAATCATGAAAGAGATTGTAGTAATTTCAGGTAAAGGCGGAACAGGTAAAACTTCCATTACAGCATCTTTTGCCATGTTGGGTGGCAAGGATATCGTAGTGGCAGATTGTGATGTCGATGCTGCCGATATGCATTTATTGATGAAACCAAACGTTAAAACAGAAGAAGACTTTTATAGCGGAAATGCGGCTGTGATTGACAGAGCAAAATGCCTAAATTGCGGCAAATGCGCTTCTGTATGTCGTTTTGATGCTATCAATTTGATTGAATATCTCTATTCAGTTTCTGCTCTCAACTGCGAAGGATGTGGGTACTGTGCCCGTGTTTGCCCGGTTAAGGTAATCTCTATGGTCGAACAAAATGTAGGCAAACTGTATATTTCTGCCACCAAAGCAGACAATATGATGGTGCATGCCAGGTTGCTGAGCGGAGCAGATAACTCCGGGAAACTGGTCGCCCGAGTTAAAAAAGAAGCTAAGCAGATAGCTCAGGAAACAGGAAAAGGATTTGTGATTGTGGATGGTTCTCCGGGAATCGGCTGTCCGGTGATTTCATCCTTATCCGGAGCAGACTTTGTGGTTTTGGTCACTGAGCCTACCGTCTCTGGCTTGCATGATTTGAAGCGTGTTTATGAACTCGTGAATCGCTTCCAGATATCTGCCGGTTGCATAATCAACAAAGCAGATATTAACCAGGATGTCGTCAATCACATCGAAATCTATCTAAGAGAGAACAACATCGTCCACTTAACCGATTTACCGTATGATGAGTCTTTTACATCAGCTATGACTATAGGACAAACCATAGTGGAATATGACCATGATAAGCTTGCAGATCTGCTGACAGTAAGCTGGAATAAGATTAAACAGATATTATCAAAGGAGCAACAATGAAAATAGCATTTACAGCTAAAGGCACAGGATGGGATTCTCCGATAGACCCTCGCCTGGGCAGAACAGAATACATCCTGCTTTACGATGAAGATAAAGATGAACTTTCTGTCACAGATAATAGAGAAATTGAAGGAGTAGCGCATGGTGCTGGTCCTAAGACTGCACAGTTACTGTTTGATATAAATCCGGATGTCCTAATAACGGGGAATGGACCCGGTGATAATGCAGCAGTTGTATTGAAGCAAATCCCGATGAAAATATACGTTGGGGCAGGCGAATTGACTGTCAAAACCGCACTTGAAGCTTACAAAAATAACGAGCTGAAGGAATTCTAAAGTGGTCAGTTTTGATGTCATCATTATTGGAGGAGGACCTTCTGCTATCATAACCGGGCTTACTGGTAAAAAACAGAATCCGGATATGAGTTTTCTTATGATTAAAGAGGAAGAGAAGGGATTGGTCCCTTGTGGAATTCCTTATATCTTCCATGATTTGGGGGATGTTTCCAAAAACATGATGGGTCCAGCCCCATTTGTAGCAGCAGGTGGTGAGGTTCTGATTGACACAGTGACAGAAGTTAGCTTTAAGGCAAAGACACTGCAAACTAAATCAGGGTTAACATTTGCCTATGATAAACTGGTCTTTGCCACAGGTTCGGTTCCGATAGTTCCCACCTTTATCAAAGGTTATGATTTGGAGGGTGTAGAGTACATCCGGAAAAGCTATGAGTACATTAAAGCCCTCAAACAAAAGACTGATTTGGCAAAGAATATCGTGATTATCGGGGGTGGCTTCATTGGTGTGGAGGTAGCAGAGCAGCTTGCCAAATTCACAGACAAAAAAGTTTCCCTTATAGAAATGCAGGAATACTGCTTGATCAATGCATTTTCTCCCAGACTGACAAAACTGGCTGATACTGCCGTTCGGGAGCAGGGAGTCAATCTTTATACTTCCGCCAAGGTGACTGAAATAATCGGTCAAGCTGGTCATGTGGCTGGCGTTAAACTCGCTGATGGCACAGAAATCCCGGCAGAACTGGTTATTCAAACTATCGGATATACTCCCAATACAATGCTTGCAGGTCAATCAGGATTAGAAATGAACTCAAAATTGGCTATTCTGCGTGACAACTACATGAGAACTGCTGTGAAGGATGTATTTGCTGTAGGAGATTGCTCAGAATCTATCGGCTTTGTCACAGGTAGGCCGGATAATGTGATGCTGGCTTCCACAGCCACAGCCGAGGCTCGCATATTGGGCTACAATCTGTTTAAAATAGGTTTGATACGCACTTTTTCAGGCACACTTTCCGTATTTTCTACTCAAATCGGAAGCAAGGTATTTGCTTCCTGCGGTGCAATTGAACAAACTGCTGAAGCTGCAGGGATTGAATATATCAGCGGAGAATTTGAGGATTGGGACAGACATCCAGAGAGTCTATCAGATGCTTCAAAGTTATGGATAAGTTTGGTTGTATCTCCCAAAACAGGGGTTATAATCGGTGGGGAGATTTATGGTGGAAAATCAGCAGGTGAAATCATAAACATCATCAGTCTGGCAATTCAGAAAGGAGTGACTGTTTACGAGCTGGTATCTTATCAAATAGGCACACACCCGCTTCTAACAACTGCACCCACTAAGTACGTACTCATCAAAGCTGCGGAATTTGCTATGAGCAAAATCAAACTTTTTGGTAATTAGCCCAATAACCTGAGGAGTATTATGCCACGCGTAAAATTACTTCGTATGCTGGATGATTTGCCTATCATCAAAGGCTTTCGTCCTATCTGGATGAAAGCCAATTTACGTCAGGCTGTCATCATGAATCTGGAAGAGTATGAAGCATTGCGTCTCATCGATTATGAAAAACAGATACATGAACAAGCTGCCAGCACTATGAATATATCCCGACCTACTTTTACACGTATATATGAAACTGCCAGGCAGAAATTGACCACAGCATTGGTAGAAGGACGCAGTTTACTAATTGAAGGTGGAAATGTTACCATCCAAGAGTCGCATTGGTATTGTGAGAGCTGTTTTCACAAGTTTTCCACTGCCATCGCTTCTGAGGCAGATGAAATGGCCTGTCCCAAATGTAATTCCAAACAATTATTAAACTTGAACGACTGCTTTCTAAGCGGTTGTCGCAGATGCCGCAGATGCAGATAATAGAAAACGGCTTAAACAACAAACCATAAAAAAACCTTATAGGAGGCTAAAATGCCACGGCATGACGGAACAGGACCTGCCGGTGATGGCCGTCCCGGAAGAGGGATGGGGCCATGCCAAAGGTTTGGAAGCAATGTAAACAATAACAGAAGCACAGGATATACTGCTGTTAACATCTTAATAGACATGATAAAATCATTTCTAGCAAAAAAACCAATACGACAAGGAGGTAAAAATGCCGTATCATGATGGAACAGGACCCTTCGGCGATGGCAGGCCCGGAAGAGGATTAGGACCATGCGGAAGGTTTGGAGCCCCGGTAGGGGGAGGATTTGGCAGAGGTTATGGCCGCAGATTGGGACGCGGTTTTGGCGGAGGTTATGGGCGCGGATTCGGTTTTCGCAATTATGGATATTACAGGGATATTCCGGGTTATTACAATCCTGAAGCCAAACAGGACATATATCCCTATACCCGTGAGGACCTAGAGGCTCAAAAGGATGAACTGGAAAAGCAGATTAAGTGGGTTAACGAGAGAATAGCTGAAACAGAAAAGTAGAATCAGCTTTTTCAGATAAAACCCGCTATAGAAAATTAGCTAATCTACTTTCAAACCTTGCAGGGGATTATTATGCCAAATCGTGACGGAACAGGAATTGCTGGTTCGGGTCGTCCCGGAAGAGGAATGGGACCTTGCAATCGCGCAGTCAGTGATAAAAAGGTTTGGGAAAAAGCACTTCGTAAAGGAACTAAAAAAAGATAATGTAGAAGATGTTCCTACAAAGAAGACACCAACACAAAAGGAAAAGAGTTGATTAGTTCAACATTAGAACATAGCGTCTCGTCAATCCTCAACAGTCTTAGTAATCTTTTTTTGAATTTTAAGTAAAGAAAAGTTACAGGATTTTGTCAAGTTTGACGGGACACTATCAATTACAATGATATCTGAAAAAGAAAGGGAATCAAAGGCATATTGAATGGAAGATAACGAAAAAAAAGAGCAAAGTCTAAAAGCGAATCTGCAGAAAATCAAACATCGTATCGTGGTCATGAGTGGCAAAGGTGGAGTCGGTAAAAGCTTCATCGCTGTCAACTTGGCTTATGGCTTAGCCTTGCAGGGTAAAAAAGTTGGTCTGCTGGATGTGGATATCCACGGACCTTCCCTTGCCAAGCTGATGAATATTGAAGGAATTCCCTTCCCCATCAACCAAGCCGGAGATATGCCGATGCCGGTAAAAGTACTATCTAATCTAAGTGTTCTGACCGTAGCTACTATGCTGCAGGCAGAGGACAATGCCCTCATCTGGCGCGGACCGCTCAAGATGGCTTTGATAAAACAGTTCTTCACTGATTTTGAGTGGGAAGAGCTGGATTATCTTATTGTAGATTGTCCTCCCGGTACCGGCGATGAACCACTTTCGGTAATCCAGACTTTAGAGCATGTGGATGGCACAGTAATGGTTACAACTCCTCAGGATGTCGCATTAATTGATGTGAAAAAAAGTGTCTCCTTTTCTGAGAAAATGAACGTCCCTATTCTCGGAATAATAGAGAATATGAAGTATTTTGTCTGCCCGCATTGCCAGAAACCGACCAATATTTTTGCTGGCAACAAGATAGACGAACTTATCTTTGAGAAGAGCATAGATCTTCTTGCTGAATTAGAGCTAGACCCAAATATCGGGATAGCAAGTGACAAGGGCAGACCATATATCTATGATTATAATAAACTTTCCAATGCTGAAAAGCTCATGGAAGCTGTGCTTAAAATCATCGCTAAGGTTGAAATAGCCTAAGTGGAATATTTGTTTGGTCCTGTCCCCTCACGCAGATTGGGAGTTTCTCTCGGTGTGGACATTGTCCCTCATAAAGTCTGCAGCTTAAACTGCGTTTATTGTGAAGTGGACAGGACAACAAACCTTACCATAAAAAGAGAGGAATATGTTCCGATAGACGCTGTCATCAAAGAACTTGAAGGTTACCTTTCCCAAAAACCAGAACTGGACTTTGTCACTTTCTCCGGTCAGGGAGAACCAACCCTCAATAGTGGATTAGGCAAGGTGATAGATTTCATTAAGGACAATTTCTCTCTGTATAAAGTTGCGGTTATCACTAATGGGACTCTTTTCTGGGACAAAGATGTAAGAGATGGGGTCAATAAAGCCGATGTTCTATTGCCATCTTTGGATGCAGTTTCACCGATAACTTTTTTGAAGCTCAACCGTCCAAGTAATGAGTTGCACATAGATCGAATTATTGAAGGACTTATCAAGTTAAGACAGGAGTTCAGGGGGAAAATTTATCTGGAGGTTTTCTTAGTTCCGGGCTTGAATGACACAGAATCAGAGCTAGTTCTACTAAAGAATGCCATAAAAAAGATCAAACCGGATTTAGTTCAGTTAAACACTTTAGACAGACCTGGAACTGAGCTATGGGTAACACCTCTTTCTCAAAAGAAGCTAAGGGATATATTGGTATTTCTCAAACCGCTGCATGTAGAAATCATCTCCAAACCCCAAACCAGAAAGCAGATACAAAGTTTCAATGAGAATATCTCAGACGGAATTCTGGAAACCATAAAAAGAAGACCAGCTACAGATAAAGATCTGTGCAAAATCCTGAATCTGAACCTAAATGAACTGAATAAGTACTTGAGCGACTTACTCGAAAGTGGAGAAATCGAAACAGAAGAGATGAACAGAGGTGTGTTTTTCAAAATAAAACCTCGCAATAAGTAAATGAAACTTCTAATATTATATGTAATGAACAGTACTTAAATAACCGAAGGAGAAAAAATGGAACAAACAAGCATCAATTAAGGGATCCCATTATTGGGAGACAAATTCCCGGACATGAAAGTCCAGACCACCCGGGGCGAGATAACTCTGCCCGGCGATATGAAAGGAAAATGGTTCGTCCTATTTAGCCATCCCGCCGATTTTACACCGGTATGCACGACTGAATTTGTAGCCTTCCAAAAGCGTTATGAAAAATTCCGAGAGCTCAACTGTGAACTTATCGGATTGAGTGTTGACCAAGTCTTTGCCCATATCAAATGGGAAGAATGGATCAATGAAAACTTGGATGTCGAAATCGAATTTCCCATCATCGCTGATACGGGTGCAGTCGCCAACAAACTCGGGCTTATTCATCCCGGGAAAGGCACCAACACAGTCAGGGCAGTATTTATTATGGATGCAGAGGGTATTATCCGTATTATGCTATATTACCCCCAAGAATTGGGTAGGAACATGGATGAAATACTGCGAGCAGTAAAAGCGATGCAGATTGCTGATAAATATGGGGTTGCCATGCCTGCTAACTGGCCGAACAATGAAATCATGAATGACCATGTAATCATTCCCCCCGCAAAGGATATCAAAACCGCCAAAGAACGCATGGAGAAAGCCAAAACTGGTGAATATGAATGTTATGACTGGTGGCTTTGCCATAAAAAACTGTAAAATGCATAATAAAAGACCGTTGAATAATCTATAACATCGGATTCATCCTGTCGGAGTGCCGGATTTATCCGGCACTCCGCAGGTCGGACTATACATCATAAATAATAACCATGCATGCAAATAGTCATTAGTCAAGCACCGACTGAAGTCAGTGCAGCGACCGGTTGAAACCGGTGATACCGCTATGCGCAACGGTCTTAATAAAGGTATTCTAAATTAGAATTAAGAGGTTATAAAATGACAGATAAAAAAGTAACCGTATTCAGTACTCCGACCTGTTCTTGGTGTGTAAGGGTCAAAGATTACTTGAAGAAAAATGGCGTCTCGTTCAGTGATTTAGATGTTTCAAAAGATTACAAAGCAGCCCAGGATATGATTCGTAAAACCGGGCAGCAGGGTGTCCCCCAGATTTGGGTGGGAAGTTCAGCTGTAGTAGGTTTTGATAAAACAAAACTAGATAGCATACTGGAACTAAATTAAACGGGAGCCTCTATCGTTCGCTTGTAAGTCAAACGGCTATCTCCACCTTGCTAAGCGAATGCAGAACCCATAACAACTCAAAACAAAGCAGGGAAAGTAAATGCAATATTCTCAAAAGGTCATAGACCACTTTATGCACCCACATAACGTAGGAAAGATGGAAAATCCGGATGCTACCGCAACCGAAGGTAGTCCCGCATGCGGAGATCAGGTGACCATGTACCTAAAAATTGAGCCGGATAAACATACGATCGAAGATATAAGCTTCCTTTCTTACGGTTGCGCATCAAACATTGCCACTGCTTCGATTATCACAGACCTAGCCAAGGGCAAGACTTTGCAAGAAGCTAAAAAAATCACTTGGCATGATGCTGTGGAAGCCTTGGATGGGCTGCCTCCCGAGAAAACTCACTGTTCAGTTCTGGCTTCTGATACCCTCCAGGCTGCAATCTCAAACTACGAGATCACTCATGGATTTAAGGAAGTTGTTAATTTTAATAAGGACACTATACTTGAGGAATTGGAAAAGGTTATCTATCCGCAGGTCGGAGAGGACACGTTTCCCTCAAGCTGGTGAAAAACATTGATTTCATCGATGGAGAAGTGCTGATTGATCTTGATATTTTAAACTTCGATCAATGGCACGAGAACATCTTGCAGGAGATTCGAGAACATCTTGAGAAGTATCCTGAAGTCAAGAATATCCAGATAAAAAATCCTTCATTACGGCTTTGAGGCTACCGCACAGAGACCCTAATAATCATAACTTCTAAATAATAAAAAGTAAAGAGGTATCTAAATGAAGAAAGACGCTAAATTCAACACCAAACTCATCCACGCCGGTCACAAACCGGAACCCTATCATTCAGTTATTACTCCCATTTATCAAACATCCACTTTTTCCTTTGAATCCGCAGAGCAGGGAGAAGATTGCTTTGCCGGAGATAGTGACGGTTATATTTATACCAGGCTGGGCAATCCTACCACCCGTGCTTTAGAGGATGCAGTTGCCAGTCTGGAAGGCGGAGTAGGTGGTATTGCGGTTGCCAGTGGTATGGCGGCGGTTACAACAATCTATATGGCTTATCTGGGTGCTGGCAGCCATATCGTCTCTTCTGCGGCTGTCTATGGACCTTCCAGAGTAGTTTTAGAGAAGCATTTTTCCCGCTTTGGAGTAGAATCCACTTTTGTAGATACTTCTCTAATAGACTTGGTCGCTGCTGCAATCAAACCCAATACCAAACTGATCTACATCGAGACACCCGCCAACCCGACCATTGCCATCACAGATATAGTTTCTTGTGCCGAACTTGCCCACAAACATGGTATTTTATTAATTGTAGACAACACTTTCTGTTCGCCATATTTACAGCGTCCATTGGAACTGGGAGCAGATGTTGTGCTGCACTCCACTACTAAGTTCATCAATGGTCATGCTGATGTAGTGGGTGGTGTAATTGTAGCTAAAACACCGGAAGCTCATAAGTTCCTGTATAGCGTCATGACCAACATGGGCGGTAATATGGACCCGCATCAGGCATTTCTGGTCAGCAGAGGTTTAAAGACTTTGTCCATCCGTATGGAAAGAGCACAGGAAAACGCTATGAAGCTGGCAGTTTATCTGGAACAGCATCCCAAAGTAGCATGGGTGTTGTATCCTGGTTTGACTTCCCATCCTCAATATGAACTTGCTAAAAAACAGCAAGACGGTCCAGGTGCAATGATATCTTTTGGATTAAAAGGTGGGCTGGAAGCAGGCAGAACTTTGATGAATAACGTTAAATTGGCTGCGCTCGCAGTATCCTTGGGCGGAGTGGAATCTTTGATCCAACACCCGGCTTCAATGACCCATGCGAAAATGTCTTATGTAGACAAGCAGAAAGCCGGTATCACAGATGATCTGGTTCGCTTTTCTGTTGGGATTGAGGATTATGAAGATATTGTCGAAGATATCCAGCAGGCTTTTACTTATGTTTGAATGAATTAATAGACATACTCACTCTCAGAGGATTGGCTTTATCTGATATGGCTGATCCTCTTTTTTGTATGTTGTATGCGATCCAGGTACCAATTGCATTTGGTTCAAGTATATTTCATCAGTTTATGATACCATTTCCCAAACCTGTTTTTTGCTCAATTGGAGGCCAGCAAACATGGATATGATCAAGACCTGCTTTCTAACATCAAAATATTGATTTCTAGTGCATACTGCGCATTGTAAGCAATCATCCAAATTGGCACTTGCAGATATCATGTCAGAAATTGCAATTTTCGGTGATCGAAATTGCAGAAAACCTGTCAGATAATACCTAAATTGGCTTTGTTAAGGATGAGCAAGGATGCGCTACGATGCTACAGTTTGTAGATTTCGCTGCACAATTTGCAGATTTCGTTGTCACGTTGCACACATTCTCATAGGACCTTAAACCGAAAGTAAGGAGAGTAAATTTTGCTTGACAAAACTTTAGCTATAGATAAAGTGGAATTAGATAACTTGGAAAAGACAGTATGTATAGATGATTTATTACAGCCGGTTGTTCATTTAAGGTGTCCTAAATACAAAGTATCTTTGTTTGTACGGGAAAAAATCCACGATGAATTAATGGATTTTTTGGGTGGAAAAGGAATAAACCCTAAATTTGTACCTGGCGATATAAATTACAGATACGATAAGTTATCAGCAATAGCAGCGGTGATTTACCAGAACCGGTATCGTGATGAACTATACAGAAAAGAGCAAAATAATCCAGTGATTACTGCTATGAAGTTTATGGACAAAGGAAGAAATGACCGAATTTATTGCCGGGAAATTGCCTTTGAAGAGGGAAAGCAGGTAATCATTTGTGAGATACATAGTGGTAAAAAGAACCAGGAGAACAGGAAAAAAGAAAAAAATATAATAAAAAAGGTGGCAGGGTATGAGTTCAAAATACAATCATGAAAAGATAAAACAATCTATCCAGGGTAATCTTCGCAGGTATGAAGCAATTGCCTTAAGTATGGTGATAAGCTTTGAAATTGAGGATTTTATCAAGGAACGGGGAATTAGCAAACAAGAGCTTGCTAAAGCTGCAGGGGTTTCACCTTCCTATTTAAGCCAGGTTTTTGCTGGAGATAGATTGCTCAACCTTACTATGCTTGCTGGGATATCACAAAAATACCAGGTTAAATTTCACTGTGATATTCAAGAAGCCAAAGTAGAAAGTATCCGAGAATATGCATTTGAAAGCTTTGGTAAACCACATACGAAGAAGGCGAATATTTATAATTTTGAAGATTTCAAGCAGGTACATAATGATAAATACAATAATCAGAATAGAGTTATAGGGAGTGATTGTGGAAATCCGGCGTAGTGAACTTCAACAAGAGATGTTTGTAGTATTAGATACGCAAATATATATTGATCTACCTGATGATACTAAAAGCAAAAATATTGATGACCTGGATATTGTCTTAAAGATTTATAAGAATAATGAGGATGACCATCTTGTGCGTATCTATTATGAGATCAAAGCAAAAAAAACTTATCCGGATAAACCAGGATTGTGTATAAGGGTGCAAGCTTCAGGAGATTTTAGAATTGATGCTTCAATAGATGTGAATTCAATTCAATTTGGGCAGTTGGTGAACTTCTCTGCAACTGCTATCACATATAATAACATTCGCGCTTATCTACAGAACATAACTTCCTATTATCCTGTTGATACCTATATTCTTCCCGCAATTGATTTAAACGATCTATGCAAGAAATACTATGTGAATCAAAAAGAAGAAAATCAAGAATAGATAAGCTGATTCAGGTTATTTCAAACTTTGTTTCTTTTTTTTGTTATAACAATTGGGAGAAAGGTAGTTAGCAACTATTTTACGGATATACATAGGATATTTAATTGAAATAATTAGTTTGGCACCAAGGTTAAACCCAACTAATGCCATAGAAATTATTAATAATATATAGCAATCCAATTTCCAAGTTCTAATTGTACAAATATTAGGTATAAATTTAAACAGAATCCTTCCTTGTCTTTGGCAAAGAAAGATTTTGCTAACCCATTTTTCTACCATTGCATTATTTGGGTTAAAAGTATAGGGATTTCTGCTTTCGCAGGAATGACAAAAGAATTAGCAAAAGGGAAAGGAAATAACTCATTATGCCAAGAAGCATTAGTTACGCAATACGGACTCATTGCTAATGCCATCCGTAATGGGTAAGCAATGGGTAAGCAATGCAATTAGGGAAGAACAGAAAAAAGGGGATAATAGCTTGTAATAAAAACAGATATAAAGCTAAACCTTAAATATGTGTTTTTAAAAATGCCCTAAAGGAATTAGCAGGATAAAACAAAAAAATGTCTTTACTAAAAAGGGCTATTTACAATTCTGGCTATTAACTCTTGAGTGGAGGAATAATGCGAAGAATAATACTATGCAGCATCTTAATTTTGCTGCTTGGCTGTCTTGGCCAAAACCTGTATGCTGTTGGAGAAACCATATATGAAATAAAAGTAATCGGAGCTGTAAATATAGATCCGGAACTGGTTACTTCCGCACTCAGTTTTAGAGTTGGAGATACTCTTGATCCTGAAGCCGTGGCAAAATCCATTCGTAATTTGTATAGAATGGGAATATTTTCTGATATTCAAGTGGAATCTGAACCCTATAGAACAGGAGTAACTATACTGATAAAAATCCAGGAAAATCCGATTGTAAGCAGTATTGAATATATTGGTTTCAAAGCGGTAAAGCAGGAAAGAATAGATGAACTGGTAAATGTTAAGGTTGGCAGTTACTGGAGTGAAGGAGTTAAAAATCAGTTACTAAACAAGCTGAAAAATGAATATGCCACCAAGGGTTTCAGTAATGCCGAAATTCAGATATTTGAATCCCGTTTACCTAACAACAAGATTGGTTTGAAGGTTCAGGTAAATGAAGGGAAAAAGGTCTCTATCAAGCAAATAACCTTCGTAGGGAATAGCTATTTTGAAGATAAGACCTTGCAGAAAAAGATGAAAACCAAACCTGCCAGTTTCCTTCGCTCAGGTCATTTTGAGCAGGAAAAATTTGATGCTGATCTGCAAGCACTCACCGCTTTTTATAAGAAAAACGGATTTATAGATGTAGTGATAGGTCCCTACGAAATTCAACCGCTGGGGGAGAAATACATTGAAATTGTTATTAATGTTTATGAAGGAACCAAATATAATTTCGGGGGTATAACTATTGAAGGGAATGATTTTTTCTCTTCTGAAGAACTGCAAGATATTTTCACGATGAAAATTGGCGAACCCTTTGACCAGGAGTTCTTTGATAATGAAATGCGAAAAATCTATACCAAATACTTTGATGAAGGGTTTATCTATGTGTCTATTATCCCGAATTATGTTAAAGAAGGCGACCAGCTAATCGTAAACCTGAAAATCAATGAAAATAACCGTGCCCGAATTCACCAGATACATATTACAGGTAACAGAAAAACCAAGGAAAAAGTGATCCGGCGTCAGCTGGAAGTTTCACCTGGTGACTATTTTCGTCAGACCCAAGTAATGCGAAGTCAACAAAACATTTACAATTTGGGTTTCTTTGAACAGGATATTCGTTTGGATTATACTCCCATCAATAAAGACGGGGACATAGATTTACAGCTTGATGTTATAGACCGTGCAAGTGGAACTGCTAATGGAGGAGTGGGTTATAATTCCCAGGATAAATTTGTTGGGCAACTATCAGTGTCCCAAAATAATCTATTCGGGAATAACTGGTCTACCAGTTTAACCTGGGAATTTGGAGGCAACACCCAAAACTTTGAATTTGCTTTCACCAATCCTAATTTGCTGGATACCGATATTCTTTTGGGAAGCAATCTCTATTACACGAAAAAGACCTGGAGCTCTTTCTATTACGAGATTTATACTCGTGGTGCAGGAATCAGGGTTGGTCAAACCATTCCCTGGATAGATAAAACGAGAGCTGTAGCCGGTTATTCTCTCTATTCCAAGAAATACAGAATAACCAATATGAATGCTATTATGGCAGATTCCACTGCTAATGCCAACTTGATTGAACTGAGTAAATTGAATTGGAGATACACCAGTGTGTTCAGTTTAACGCTAAGCAGAGACACCCGGGACAATGTGTTTTTCCCTACTAAAGGAAGTCAGTTTACTCTTTACAGTGAAGTTGCAGGTGGTATGTTTGGCGGTGATTTTGATTATTTCAAGGAAATTGCTCAAGTTAACTGGTATATGGATACCTGGGAGAAACTTATTTTACGCACCAAATGGCGTTTTTGTTATGTTACTCCTTATGGCAGGTCTAAAGATGCTCCTCCTGATGAAAAATTCTATTTGGGCGGAACAGGTGCAGATGGAATAAGAGGTTTTCCCGATAGTTCCATTGGTCCTGCCGGAGGCGGAACAAGAGCAATTATTTTTTCTACGGAATTAGGTTATCCCTTAGGAACCGATCAAATAATTGCAGTTGCCTTTTTTGATGCCGGAAACAGCTATAATAAGATGCGTGATTTCAATTTCCTCAATTTTAAAAAAGGAACTGGACTCGGAATCAGAATCCGCAGTCCTTTCGGTTTAATCGGTTTTGATTATGCCTATAACATCAACGATGGCGGTTGGGAACCCCATTTACAATTTGGAACAACCTTTTAAGATGATTAAGTATAAACACCTTTTTGGACCTGTAATGTCCCGTAGGTTAGGTATATCTTTAGGTATAGACCTTGTTCCGTATAAATATTGTCCCTTAAATTGCGTGTATTGTGAAGTGCAAAGAACTACACATCAGGTAACTAAACGGGAAGCTTTTTTTGAGATGAGGGAAATTTTGGCTGAATTGGATAGTTTTATGTCTACCAACCCTCATTTGGATTATATCACTTTTTCCGGAGCCGGTGAACCTACATTAAACAGTTTATTAGGGCAGATAGTAAACTATATAAAAGCTAAATACCCAAGCTATAAACTTGCCTTGCTTACGAATGGCATACTGTTTTCCGATCCGGAAGTCCGTAAAGAAGTTCTTCCCTGTGATATTGTTTTGCCGTCACTTGATTCTGCTACTCAAGAGGGTTTTGAGAAAATCAATCGTCCCTGTCCGGAAATGAAAGTGGAAGAGCTTATTGAGGGTTTAATTCATTTCAGACAGGAATATAAGGGAATTGTTTGGCTGGAAGTTTTTCTGGTTTCAGGAATTAACACCATTCCGCAAGAAATTTCCGCTCTGGCAAAAGCTATCAATAATATTAAGCCGGATTTGGTTCAGTTAAATTGTTTAGACCGTCCCGGAGCGGAAGATTGGGTTAAGCCCATACCTTTGCATACACTTAAGCAGGTTAAAGATCAGCTTTCTCAACAGGTTTGTGTACCCGTGGAAATTATTGCCAAAGTTAAATATCAACCTGCGGAAAGTCAACTGGATTCCGAACTTATTGAACTTTTGCATAATACGCTTAAAAGGCGTCCTTCTACCGCAGAAGACCTTTCTGCTATGTTGGATATTCACATTAATGAAATCAGCAAAGTGCTAAGTCAATTGTATCAGGAAAAGAAAATAACTGCCCAAAGAGAGAGTCGGGGGGTTTTTTATAAATGGATTTCTTAAATAATACAACCGCAATTATTACCGCAGCAGGAAGCGGTAAACGCCTACCGGGAAACAGAAAAAAACAATTTAGGGAACTGGAAGGAATTCCTATTTTGATTAGAAGTATGGAGCCCTTTATGGCTTCGGAACTAATTGATAACCTTGTAATTACTGTTCCGGAAAGCGATATTGCCCACACAGAAGCCCTTATAGAACAATGGTTTGAAGGAATAAATAAGCCCTATATCGTAATTGCTGGAGGTTTGGAGAGGCAGGATTCTGTTTTTTCTGCCTTACAGGTTTGTCCTGAAGGAACAGAATATGTAGCTATTCATGATGGAGTGCGTCCTTTTGTTTCGCAGGAATTGCTGGAAATTCTTTTTTCGGCAGTGGTTATTGATAAAGCTGTTATTCCTGCAGGGAAAATAAAACATACCGTGATGCAAGTAGAAGGAAATTATGCAGTTAATACTCTTCCGCGGCATCAACTCATCAATGTTTTCACTCCTCAGGTTTTTGCCTATTCTATAATTATGGAAGCATATCATCAGGCATATAAAGACAGTTTTTTTTCTACCGACGATGCTTCCCTGGTTCAGCATTTGGGAATGAAAATTCGCTATATTTGGGATAACGATTTCAATATCAAAGTAACCGATGAAGCAGATCTTTTCTTTGCCAAGCAGTTAATAGAAAAAAAGAAATTATAGAGGACATAAGAATGCCTAAATTTTTGTATTTATGGTTAAAACGCATATTATGCAAATTCGGAAACAGCGAACTGTATATTCGTTTACCTGTTTTCGGGTTGGGATGCGGTGTTTTAGGTTTGGCATTACCTAAGGTCTCTTTAAAAATGGGTGAATATGCCTCCAAACTGTTAAAAGCTTTGGAATATAGAGGTTATGACAGCACGGGAGCCGCTTTTCAGGGAAATACAACCGAAATAACACTGTTAAAAGATGTTGGCGCTCCCAGCACTTTAGTAAAGACCTTAGGCATAGAAAAACAGAGCGGTAAAATATTTTGCGGACAGGTGCGTTGGGCTACTTTTGGCTTTGTGGATAAGAAAAATGCTCAGCCCCACGAAGTTAAATGTAAAAGGCATATTTATGGTGCACATAATGGTAATATAACTAATACCAGAGAGTTAAAGTCCTTTTTAACGAAAGAAGGTCACTTTGTGCAAAGCGATAACGATGGTGAAATGTTAGTGCATACTGTAGAACATTATTTTGACATAGAAATGGATAAAGCAGGAAATCCTACGGACATTGATTTACGTAAGAATTGTATGCGTAAGGCAATAATTCAGACCGCAGATAAACTTGTGGGAAGCTATGCCGCTGTAATTGTTGATCCTGTTACGGAGACCTGTTGGGCTATTAAAGCAGGCAGCAGTTTATATTTTGGCATCGGGACTTTGGAAGATATGCCTTTTGCGTTGGCATCTTCCGATTTAACAGCTGTTTTGCGTTTTACTAAGCAACTGGTAAATTTGCGTGAGGGTGAATTTATTGAATATAATGCAGATAACTATCAGGTTTATGCACAGAAAAACTTAAAATTCAAGCGTTTAAATCAACCCGATGAAATATGGTATACAGGTGATAAAATTCCTGCCAAGCCAATTTATTCCAAACTGCGAGCTGAAGATGTTGAACTTTTGCCTGAATATGAATATTTTATGGAGCAGGAAATTTATGCTCAAAGTGAAACTACGGGCAAACTGATTAAGCTCTTTCAGGGCGGTTCCAATAGCGGAAAAAGAGTGTTATCATTATTGGCAAAAGCAGGAGTGCGGGATATTCTATTAGAACAGGTTCAGCTGTTTTTAACGGAAAACAATTTTGCAGAACGGCACAGGATTTTTACCGAACTTCTAAATTCCGAAACCTTTAATCATTTTTTCAATCAGGTTTTCAGCACTTATCGGGAGTTTTTTGATGTTGCCGTGAAGGAGGATTTTGAAAAGAAATACTTCTTTTCCAACGAAAAGAACTTCTTTCTGGAAATGGTGAATGGAGAATATGATTTGAAGAAAATCTCGCTGGCTAAAACTATGGATGCTTTGGCTGAAGAAATGAATGTGAAGGACTTTAATGCCAGCGTAGACGACTTTTTACAGCTGGTTAAAAACACTATTTTAAACAGCCGCAATGCCTATTCTATTGCCTGTGGAACCAGTTTCCATGCCACTAAGATCGCTGCTCTTTTCTTTAATTCTATTGCTGGTATGGAAATAATTCCCATTTTACCTGGCGATTTTAGAGGTGAATATTCCAACTGCATAAAAGATAATGACCTTATTATAGGCGTTTCTCAATCGGGTGAAACCAAAGACCTGATAGATATTTTCAACGATATAGATGCCAAGGACTTAAATGTCCGCAAAGTGGTTTTGGTGAATAATATGAATTCCACTTTGGGCCAGGAAAAAAGTGATGTGGCAATTCCTATTTTATGCGGACCGGAAATTGCCGTTCCTGCCACCAAGAGCTTTATGAATCAAATTACTCTGTTCTATTATCTTGCCATTAAAACAGCCCAGATGAAATTGGAGGAAATAGATAATAATCTTACTCAGGAACAGCGTATACGGCGTCAACAGGAACTTGATGATTACTTTGCTTCCCTTTCCAAAATTCCTTCCCTTTTGAAAGAGACCCTGGATAATGTGAGTGGTGAAATTGAATTTATGGCTGGTAAGATTTATATGGAACCCTCCATTCATATTTTAGCTACCAAAATCAGTGGCGTGGCTATGGAAGGTGCTTTAAAAATAAGAGAGACAGTTTTAACGCATGCCGAAGGAAGAGAGGCATCCGAATTCAAACATGGTCCCAATACAATTTTAGGGAAAAACACCGTTTTTGGCGTTAAGCATCTGCGTTCCCTCTTGCGTTATTTTAGTGAAAACATTGATGAAATAGAGTCGCTTTGCGAACAAGAAGGCATTCCGCACAGCGAAACAAAGGAAGTTTATAAAGCATTGGCTGATTATATTTTTACTCATAATCAGCCCTTCAACCTTTCACCTCAAGGGACTAATATTTTCAACCGGTTTGTTCAGGATAAGGATTTCTTTGAACATCTCTATCGTAATTATCCATTAATTTATGTTACAGGACCGGATGAGCGCGATGTAAATCTCACCATCTCTCAGATAAATACCCATAAAATACGGGGTGCCAATACTTTTGTGATTGCTGAAGAAAATGAGCAACTGCTGAAAAATGCCTCTACACGACCCAGTGAAAACAGCTATTATGCCTGGGCTTATATTATGTTGCCCAAAACAGGTTCCTCTCTATTAACCTGTTTTTCCGCAAGTATTGTTCTGCAATTGCTGGCTCTGAAAATGAGCGTGCGGAAAATGAAAAAACTGGATAAATTGGGAGTTCTTGATCATGGTGTTCATCCCGATGTTCCTAAAAATGTATCCAAAAGTATAACAGTGGATTAAGTAAATGTTCCGATGCGGTTTTGGCTACGATGTTCATCGCCTTGTTTCCGATAGGGAACTTATTTTGGGAGGGGTAAAAATTCCTTATTCCAAGGGGCTTTCGGGTCATTCCGATGCCGATGTGTTAATTCACAGCATTATTGATGCTCTTTTAGGAGCTTTGGCTTTAGGGGATATCGGGACATTTTATCCCGATAACGATTTGGCTTATAAGGATATTGACTCCCGCATTTTACTGCGCAAAACATATACTTTAATCAGGGAAAAGGGCTGGAAATTAAATAATCTGGATGCCGTTATCTGCTGTCAAGAACCAAAACTCCAACCCTTTATAAATACAATGCGGGCTAATCTTGCCTTGGATTTGCATTGTGCCATAGAGCAAATTTCCCTTAAAGCTACAACAGAAGAAGGACTTGGCATCAGTGGAAAAGGAGAAGGAATTAGCGCTTTTTGTCAATTACTGCTTGTAAAGGATTAAATATGAGGGCATTAGGAATTATTGGCTACCATCAGACCGGCAAAACAACTTTGGCAACCTGCCTGATAAGAGAACTGACAAAAAAGGGATATAATGTTTGCTCTATCAAAGACATACATAGTGAAACATATCGTTCCGACACTGAAGGTAAAAATACTTTTCTCCATACTCAGGCAGGAAGTAAAGCTGTTTTCGCTAAGGGCTTATATGACAGTGCCTTATTGTTTCCAAGACCGCTGAATTTAAAAGAAATGGTTTCCTACCTGAAAGCGGATTATCTAATCATTGAAGGTCTGCAAAATGCTCCTGTGCCTAAAATTGTCTGTGCGGAAAATACGGATCAACTGGAGGAATTGATTGATGACACCTGCCTTGGAATATCCGGGGTTATTTCTTCTAAAATGAAGAGTTTTAAGGGTTTACCAGTTTTTTCCTTACCGGATGATTTGGCTGTTTTAATAAGCACGATTGAAGAAAAATGCTTTGATATTTTGCCTTTAGCAGAGCCGGAATGCTGTTCTGCCTGTGGAAAGGACTGTTATACTATGGCGGAAGATATTATTCAGGGCAGGGCAAAAAGGAGTGATTGCGTTTTGGCTGAACAAGCAGAACTCAAACTTTGGGTGGGGGATAGGGAAATTGTGATTGTGCCTTTTGTGCAAAAATTATTACAGGATATCGTTATTGCTTTTGTGAATAACCTTAAAGATATAGACCCCAAAGGCAATATTAAATTGGAGATAAAGCGTTGATTTCCCGGGAAGAGTATTTTTCCAAGCGCGATCCTTCCGCCTTTCCTCTTTGGCAAAAAGCAACTGTAGGAATTGCTGGAGCGGGAGGTTTGGGTTCAAATATTGCCTTTTCCTTAGCCAGAGCTGGAATTGGAACTTTGATTATTGCCGATTACGACATTGTTACGCTGGAAAATCTTAATCGCCAGCAATATACTATAGCCCAAATTGGCAAATTGAAAGTGGAGGCATTAGCGGAAAATATTCAGTCCTTTAATCCCTTTATTAATCTTGTTTTGCATCCGGTAAAAATTACTCCTGCCAATTTTAACGCTATTTTTGGAACTGCAGACCTGCTTTTAGAGGCGTTGGATGAGGCAGAACAAAAAGAAATGCTAATTTCCTGCTGGACATCTAATTATCCGAATAAACATTTAATTGTGGCTTCAGGATTGGCTGGCTACGGTAAAAACGATAGCATACATACGGAACATTACGGTTTTTTGCATCTTGTAGGCGATATGAAGAGTGAATTAAAGGCGGAAATAAGCCCTGTTGCAACCCGTGTTGCAGTTGTAGCCAATATGCAGGCAAATTTGGCTTTGGAACTACTTGCGGAAACAAAAGGGATGTAAAAAATGACAGATAAACCTGTTTTCTTTGTAAACGGAAATAAATTACCCTGGAAAGAAGGACTCGTTGTTGCAGATGCTTTGAAAATGATGAATTACACCTTCAAAATGCTGGTTATTAAAATGAACGGTGAACTTATCAAAAGAGAAAACTGGCAGACCACTCCCATTCCAGAAAATGCCGATATCAAAGTTATTCATCTGATCAGCGGTGGTTGATGAAAAATCAAGGGTATTTTTCCCGCAGATTACGCATATTTCACGCAGATTTCGCGGAATTTATTTATAATTGAACTAAAATTCAGCCATTTATCATAAACCCAACTAAGGAAGTAGAAGTAATGGTTAATATTATTTCCAGATTTATTAATCATATATTGTAGAAAAAGTTCCGTTGGAACGCCAGATATTAACAACGGGTTTTGAACCCGGTGATAGGTAAGCAAAAGTTATTTTTATTATTAGCTGGATTCCTGCTTTCGCATGAATGACATTAGAACGCCAGATATTATAGAAGGGTTTTAACCCTGAGAAAAAAAGTCAAATTCGGTTTATGGGTTGCTGAATTCCGATTCGCCATAAATAGAGGACATTTGATTTTCAGAGTTCTGTGAACTCTTGTGCAAAGACAAAATTTGCCAAACCATTTTTCCTCAACTGCATTATTGGGGTTTATATTATTTGCTTCTTTCGGAAAAGTTCCTTGCTTACTTCCCATAAACAACTCATCATCCACCCACTCTTGAGGTTGGGTTGAAGTTGGGAAGAAATTAATGACGGGGACATCGTTATTCCGGAGGAAATAGTAATTTTTCGGAACTTTGTTAATTAAAACCTGAGCCCGCCTGCAATACTCAAGCCCCCAATATCATCATATTCTTCTTCAACTCCCCAGGTACTTTTAAACATCGTGGAGTATTTTACTTCAGCGAAGAAACACTTAAATTGTAAACCAAATAAACAGTGAAAGCCATATTCTTCATCTGATACCTCTAATTCTTTATAATAGTAATACCAGGGATATTTAATTTTTTCAGTTAGATTATATTGTCCAATACCTAAACCAATATAAGGCACTATTTTATTATTATAATGCTTATAATAAACTGTTAGAGTAATAGGAATAATAGAAATATTATATTCATAATTACCCTCATTATAGAACCAATATTCTGATTTTTCACTGAATTTTTCAACATTTAGTCCGATTCCGTATTTGTTTTTCAGCCAAAAAATCAATTCACCTCCATATACAATTCCATTACTGTATTTATCAGAAATAGCATTTGAATTGGGTTTTTGAGAGCCGAATTTTAGTCCAAAATCAAAATTATAGGTTTTTTCCGCAGGAGTGGTAACAATTTGCGTTTCCGCTTCTATTTCTGTTTCTGGTTCTTCATAACTTTTAATAGTAATTGGTCTTTCGTCCGATTTATCTAAATCAATAACAATATCGCGAATATTGCTTTTTGCTATTTTCTTCTCAATTCCCGATTCATCTTTGATAGTTACGCTGTTAGCATCGTCCAGGATTAAAGTTCCTTTAACCTCAATTCCGCTCTTTAAAGTAATAATTACTTTCTGAACCTCTCTTGTTGTCTCTAATTGTTTATCTATGAAGATGATAAGGTTACGTGGAATGATGTTTTCAATTCCATTTTGATCTACAATTGTAACTTTGTCTATGTCTTCTCTGGTGATATGTCCATAAATTACAGTTCCGTTAGTCAATTTAACGGTATCGGATAGCAAAGTAGGACTAAAAAAAACCAGAATGACACCCATTAAAAGTAAGCCATAAACACTTTTCATAATTTGAACCTCCATTATGTAGTCGGAGCTTGCTGTAGCTCCGCAATTTGTGTAGCTTGAGTTTGCTGGTGCTCCGTATTTTTTTTGTGCAGGAAAAGCATCCTCTGTCTACATTGAATACAAAAACTTTTAATCATCTTTTCTCATCCTTCGGGAACATAATAGGATAAAGTCAATTTTTCTCTTTCCTCTTTGTAAAAAACTATCTCTTTTTACTCTTTAGGCAAGGTAATTTTATGCTATCCCGATTATTTTATGCAATTGCAATGTCAATCTTGCTTCAAGTCCATCTTCCAGCATCCAGCAAGCCAATTCTTTGGGGTTTAAAAGTTCTGTAACCGGTGAAAAATGAACACACCTAACTTGGGGTTTATACTTTTTTAAGAAATCAACGGCAAACTGATAGTCAACTTTATCAGTTATCACAAACTTCAGTTCGTCCTGGGGATTCAGATATTGCAGATTTTCCAGAAGAAAACTCTTTTCCATTCCACTGCCGGGGGTTTTTATATCTACAATTTTAATTACATAATCAGGAACTTTTTCCAGAGAGATAGCTCCGTTGGTTTCCAGCAAAATCTTGTAAGGGAACTTATACAATTCCTCAAACAAGGCATCCACATCTTCCTGGAGCAAGGGTTCGCCTCCGGTAATTTCAATAAGGGAACATGGATATTTCTTCACTTCTTCCATTATGGAACTGATAGCCATTGATTTTCCCTTACCGAAGGCATATTGGGTATCACAATAAACACAGCGTAAATTGCATTCAGAGAGACGGATAAAAATACAGGGATAACCACTGTAGGTAGATTCTCCCTGTAAAGAATAGAAAATCTCTGTTACATTCAAGTGTTTTTCCATCTTTTAACCCGATAATATTCTCTCACAGATTACACAGATTACACAGATTTCAATAAATAAGAATTTTTTTCAAACTCCTCATTCATTCTCCATTTCCACAAGACCTCAAGACCTCTCAACCTAAAAAGGCAAATACGGAAAATCCTTATGATACCCCAAAACCTCATCAATCTGATCATTTAATTCCATAGGGTCACCAATCACGAATTTCTCTTTGTTTCCAGTGCGGAAGGTGCTATACATATTTTCATCTAAATTCAAAATTTCCATCCATTCACTATCTCCGAAACGGGGTATTCCTTCTACCAATAAAAGCTGTATGGTTGATGCTTCCAGGGCAAAAAGGTTTTCATAGGGATCGCGGTCAACTTTATCCACCAGCAATAGATTACGGCATTTATTAGGAATAATAAAAGCAAAATATTGAGGTAGATAAAGTGCTGTTGCTGCATTAACGGTAGCCATCCGATAGATTTCTTTGGTAGGAATTTTGGGAAAATGCTCTCTGATTTTAAGGAATTCAGCAATCAGATTCACTCCTCCGGACATGGTGGAATCCGTTCCAATACATACATTTGCCTTATGCTTAAGAACTTCATCAATCTTTAGTGTTTCTCCGATAAGGAAAAAATTGGAAGAAGGACACCAGCAAATAGAAGCTCCAACATTGGCTACTTCACTAATTTCTTCTGCAGTTAAGGCAATGCCATGAATAATTAAAGTATTTGCTCTCAACAATCCCATTTTTTTCAGCTGGGAAAATTCCCCTTTTGTAATTTCGTCTTTTCCTTCACCCAAGTGAACTATAAAAGGCATTTTCCCTTTAGTTAATTCCATTTCTTTTTCCGGAGTTTCACCTCCCCACCAGTTACCGAGAGTTATAGAATGACACTGACGGAAATTTTTAGGTACAACAATTGGCATTGCTTCATAATAGGCATCCACCTGATTGGATGAATGGTCCTGAACTACACTGCATCCGCAAAATAAGCTTTTATAGGCACCCAGCTTAGCCAAAATAAGCGAATTGGGCTCTTCCAAACGAAAACTTCCGTTATTATGCCAAAAAATATCCCTTTCCTGGAAGGCAAAGGATTCCTTCATATCTTCAACCCAGATATGAGAATTTTTGTAGGGACGGTTGTTTCCTGCTCGGGGAACCCAGTTACTGATTAAATGGTCATGAGAATTAATTAAGGGAATATAGGCAATGGCATTGGAACAATCCTTGCGCAGGTCTATTTCCTCAAAGGGACTTCCCCAAAGATATAAATCAATTCCCAGCTCCATTTTGTCAGGGCTGATAACACTGATCGCGGGTTTAACTATCATACTCGTTGTTCTTTTATCCTTTTTGTTAATTTGGGAACAATATCAAAAAGATCACCTACAATGCCTAAATCCGCAACTTTGAAGATTGGAGCATCAGGATCTTTGTTGATAGCGATAATATAATCGGAACTGGACATTCCTGCAAGGTGCTGAATTGCACCACTTATTCCTACTGCAATATAAATAAGGGGTTTAACTGTTTTTCCTGTCTGTCCAACCTGATGCGAATAAGCAATCCATTCTGCATCAACTGCAGCTCTGGAAGCTCCAACTGCTCCTCCTAATGCCTCAGCCAGTTCTTCAATTAAAGCAAAATTCTTTGCTTCTTTCAAGCCCCTTCCACCGGAGACAATGATATTAGCTTCAGTGATATTAATTAAACCGGTTTTTTCCTTTTCAAAACCAAGCAAGGTAGTTCTTTTCTCCTCCAAATCAAAATTTATCTGTTCCTGAATTACAATTCCACTGCGAGTATCATCTCTGGGAATGGGATTCATAACTTTATGACGCACTGTAGCCATTTGTGGACGATGATTAGCTGTTTTAATTGTAGCCATAATATTGCCCCCGAAAGCAGGACGGGTTTGTAATAAATCTCCTGTTTCCGGATCAATGGAAAGTCCTGTACAATCAGCAGTTAAGCCAGTATGTAAACGAATTGCCACCCGAGGAATAAAACTTCTTCCGATAACAGTAGCTCCAGCAAGAATAATAGAGGGTTTATACTTCAAAGCAAGTTCGGCAAGAGCATAAGCATAACCTTCATCCCAAAAATGTTTTAATGCAGGATCATCAATTTCTATAACCTGATCTGCTCCAAAAGCTATAAGCTCGGAAGAAAGACCTTCAATATTATGTCCTAAAAGAACAGCCGAAAGTTCTGAACCAAGCTCATCGGCAAGTTCACGACCCTTTCCTAAAAGTTCAAAAACTACAGGAGCAATAACGCCTTCTCTTTGTTCGGCAAAAACCCAAATTCCATTATATTCACTTTTGTCAATTGCTTCTGTTTTGGCTTTCCGTAATAAAATAGCATCAAAAGGACACGCTGAAACGCAGGCACCACATAAAACACATTTATCACTGTCAATAATAGCAAGCTTTTCTTCAATTTTTATGGCATCATAAGCACAGGCACGCAAACAAGCACCGCAACCGACGCATTTTTCAATTAACACTTCAATCATAAACATTCTCCTTTTTCCATTAATTTTTATATTTATTTTTCTGTCAAGTCCAAAGTGAAAGAGAAGGAAAATGCAAATGGAGAAGGAATTAAGTAAGGAGTAGTCACTGCCTTTAACAATTTTATCATTTTTTCTAACTAATTTGGCAGTGAGGACTTGTAACGGTATAAGTTAAAAATACAGTAAGCCATAAAAAATCAGCCATATCCGCGTGCTTTTATTTATTCAGGGTTTGGGGTTTTTTCAAAGGGTTAAAAAAATTTGACTGCTGATTAATAATGCCTTATATTGTTAATATAATGAAGATGTTTTGCAGTTGTCAGGAGCTTTTTTAATGTCCGAAAATAATAATAAGCAGGAAAGAAAAAACATATTCCGGAAACTAATTCATTTTTTCGCTCTCAACAGCAGTATGCTGGGAATGTTAATTATGGTTATTCTTGTAGGGATGGGCGAAAAAATGGCGGAACGCTTTTTGCCTTTGTATCTTATCGCTATGGGTGGCAGTTCTATAGTTATTGGTCTCTTAAATGGAATGGACAATCTTTTAAGTGCTTTATATTCTTTTCCTGGAGGTTGGTTAGCGGATAGAATAGGTTACAAAAAAGCATTAAAGATTTTTAACTTAATGGCTATGTTGGGCTATTTAATCGTGGTCATTTTTCCTTCCTGGATAGCAGTTTTAGTGGGGGCTGTATTTTTTATTTCCTGGACAGCTATTTCTTTACCGGCAACGATGAGTTTGATTAATTCCGTAGTTCCTGCCAACAGACGCTCTATGGGAATTTCTCTGAATTCTATTGTAAAGCGGATTCCGATGTCTTTAGGTCCGATTTTAGGTGGTGCCTTAATTTTACATTACGGACGCATCCAGGGCGTGCGTTATGCCTTTATAGTGGCTTTTATTTTAGCAGGAGTGGCTTTATTTATTCAGGATAAATTTATTCAAGAGCAACCTCCGGAAGCGAAAACCGAAAGAAAAAAAGGGAGGGGTCTTTTTTCTGCCAATTTGCGTAATTTACTTGTTTCCGATATCCTGGTGCGTTTTTGTGAACAGATTCCTTATGCCTTTGTAGTTGTTTGGGTAGTAGAAAATAATCATATTAACGAATTGCAGTTTGGTATTTTAACTACTATTGAAATGGTAACAGCAATGCTGATTTATATTCCGGTTGCTTATCTGGCAGATAGAAGCACTCGCAAACCTTATGTAGCAATTACTTTTGTTAATTTTACTATTTTTCCTTTGGTTCTTCTTTTCAGTCATAGTTTTCCCGCAATGGTAATTGCTTTTATTATTCGGGGCTTGAAAGAATTTGGAGAACCGACACGAAAGGCATTGATTATGGATTTAGCTCCGGAAAATGCTAAGGCATATACTTTTGGAGTTTACTATCTGATTCGGGATGTAATTGTTGCTTTTGCAGCATTTGGAGGAGCTTTCCTGTGGCAAAAAAGTCCGCAATTAAATTTCTTAACTGCTTCGGCTTTTGGCTTGCTGGGAACGCTGTATTTCATTTTTAGGGTTAAACCGCAGAAACAGTTTTAGCCACTATGAGCACCGAATTCAGCAAACTTATTTTTAACATAGAGAAAAGTGGAATTAAAAGCGATTATGAAAATGATAATTACTGAGATGAAAATATGGAAGATGGAATTAAATTGGAAGAGAAAATGCTTAAATCTATAATTGTAATGAAAAGGGATAACTACCATATATTATCACTTACTTTAGATAAGTTTATATATATCTGTACCAAATAAAACAAATTTAGGAGTGAAAATGCCCATTCAAGAAGAATTTGAAAAATCAGGGGCTTGGATATTCAAGTGGAGAAGTTATCTTCCACTTTTAATGTTTATTCTCGGTATTGGAGCTATTCTGGACTTAAAAAATAGCCAATTCATAAAATACGATACGATAATAGAAGTTATCTGCTTTTCTATAAGCGGTTGTGGCATCGCAATTAGAGTACTTACTATTGGTCATACCCCTTCCGGAACTTCCGGTAGAAATACTAAAAGTCAGGTTGCCGATAAATTAAATACTACAGGTATGTATTCTCTTCTCAGGCATCCCTTATATTTTGGTAATTTTTTCATTATTTTGGGGGTGGTGTTATTTACGAGGCATATTTGGGTTATCATAACTTATCCGCTCATTTTTACCCTTTATTATGAGCGGGTGATCTTTGCGGAAGAAGCTTTTCTCCGAAAGAAATACGGAGAGGAATTTGTATCTTGGGCAAGTAAAACACCTGTGTATTTCCCTAAATTCAGTCATTATAAAAAACCCGAATTTCCTTTTTCCTGGAAAAAAGTTATACGCAATGAATATCAGACATTTTTTGCTCTTATCTGCTCACTTTTTGCTCTGGAAATAATTAGTGATCTTATTATCAGACAAAGATTTGTCTTTGATCCTGCTTGGCAAATCATTTTTATTACGAGCTGTTTTTTTTATCTCATAATCAGGTTTATAAATAAAAAGACAAAACTCTTGCACACTTCCGGCAGATAAATACAGGAAGTAATTTATTTTCTCTTTTGGGGTTATGCCCAGTTGAGCTTTTTATATTCCTGCCTAAAAGCTGGAGAAAACATTCTATCTTTCTGCTATGTAAATACTTAGAATGATATGAAACACATCATCTTCTCCGTCTTCAATTTGAACACCTAATTGTTTAAAAATTAGTTCGTTCCAAGTCAACCCCGTAACACTTCCGTAACACTTCCGTAACATTGCCCTTATCTCGTTACGGAGTCGTTACTCAATTGTTACATAATCTTTACAGGGTAAAGCAAGCTTAAAAAAAATATTATTCGCTGCTGATCAGGGCGGAAATAAAATTATTTGGTGCAACCTGTTTCAGAATAATATTGATAGCAGAAGTCAATGGCACACAAATCAGCATTCCTACAATTCCCCAAAGCCAACCCCAAAAAATGAGAGAAACCAATACCATTATGGGAGTTAGATTTAACTGCACACCCTGTAACTTGGGCTCAATTATATTGCCAATCAGCATTTGAGTGGCAACAATCAATAGGGCAAATATTAACCATAAAAAACTGAAGCCACTCTGCAGCAGGTAAATAAGTATGGGAATTGCGGAAGAAATAACTGAACCTACATCGGGAATAAAATCCAAGACAAAAAGCAAAATTCCGCAGACAAGAATAAAATCCACGCCGAAAATAAGCATCCACAGCATACACAGAAGCGCGGCAGATAAATTAACTAAGGTTCTGATAGTTAAATAGTTCTGAATTTGTTTTTCTATGTTTTGCAGGATATCCAATGTCTGCTCTTTGCTTAATTTGGAGGTAGCTTTTCTTAATCGCAATGGCAATTTGTCAATCTCCAAAAGCAAAAAGATAAGAAAAAAGATGATTAAAAAGATATTCTGAATGATACTTACAAGAGTGTTCACCGTGTTGCTGATAAATTGAGGAATGGAAATAAATCCGCTGCTTATAATTTGTGCTATATTAGCAATGGAAATATTCTCCGTATTGATATTCCAGTTAGATGCAAGGTTTTGAAGATATTCTGTTCCTTTGGCTATTAGTTCATTAAATTTATCTTCATAACGAGGCAACCCATTGATTAAACTATTGGAAGCAGCATAAATTAGCAATATTACTAACCCTAAAAAAACAGCTATTATCACTAAAGTAATCAGCAAGATTAAGACCATTGGAACTTTATGCTTCTTCAGATAGTTAATCAGCGGAGCAAAAAGAAAAAGCAGAAAAATAGAAAAGATTAAGGGAATAAAGATACTCTTAAGCGTTTTGAGAATAGAAGCCACAACGGCTAAAGCGATGATAAGCAATAATATTCTTATCCAGCGCAGCTCTTTTGCACTATCCATATATGCTCTATTTACTCAGGTGTATTTTTTTCTTCTATAAGAACAGAATTCTCTTCTTCCGCTGGCAAATTTTCTTCATCCGAGTCAGAAAATGTGTCCTCTGAAGGATATTCCTCCACCCATTCCTGAATTTCAGAAGTAATATATTCCTCTTGAACTTCCTCCGGTTCTTGTGCTGGTGCCGATATAGAGCTACTTTTCACACCTGCAATCAGAGTAAAAATACCCCCTAAAATAAAAGCCAAATTTGCCAGCCAAAAAGCCGGCTGCGCTTTAATAATCAGAATGCTGTTCAAATCTATGGAAGGATCAAAAAGCGGCTGATAAGCAGTTATAATTTGCAGTATTCCTACATTTAACAATTGGAGAGAAAGGACACCTATAATACTAATATATGCAGGTAGTAAATAGTATTGGATAGGAAGAACCAAAACCAAAACTAATGCCAATACAGCTATAAATAATGCTATTAAAGCAAAGGGCTGAATACTTACAACAGGATTTTGATATTTTTTACCTACATCCTCTATTTTTTCTATCTCTTCTGCTATAGAAAGTTTTACTTCACCACCTATAACTAATTTGACGCCACTTAAAGACGCAACTTCTGTCTGATCACAACTGACCATAAAAAACGGCATAAAAAACGCAAGAATTACAATAGCGTAGAAAATTGCTGAGATCTTCATTCTATCCTCCCTTTCTTTTACTGTTTTCAGATAATATAAATCATTATATACTGTCAAGCAAAATCGGTTTCTTCCTTTTTTGACTTACAATTTTCACTTGCTTTCCAGAAAACCACCATCCACTAATTATTGCACTTTCAACCTGCCTTTTTTGACTCACAATTTTCACTTGCCTTCCAGAAAAGCACTATCCACTAATTATTTCACTTTCAACCGAGCAATAACTGAATCTCCAATTAAAAAATTGTGAGTTAAAAAAGGTTCCAGGGTTAAAACCCTCTCTATGATCTGTCGTTCCTACGGAACTTTCGTCCAAAAAGAAATACAGTTTTATAGGTTCTTCTCTTATCACCGGGTTGAAACCCGTTGTTAATATCTGTCGTTCCTACGGAACTTTCGTCCAAAAAGAAATACAGTTTTATAGGTTCTTCTCTTATCACCGGGTTGAAACCCGTTGATAATATCTGTCGTTCCTACGGAACTTCTTGCAGGAAAAAGAGATAATGACTCTCCTGATAGCTTTGCACTGGGTTGAAACCCGTTGTTAATATCTGTCGTTCCTACGGAACTTTTTTCCCAAATATAAATATAGATTTGTGGTTTTTTTCTCATCACTTGGTTCAAAACCCATCGTTAATATCTGTCGTTCCTACGGAACTTCTTGCAGGATAAAGAGATAATGACATTTCTGATTGCTTTTCGCCGGCTTGAAATCCCTTGTTAAAATCTAAAAAAAATCCCGTTAGGGATGGCAGATATTAACAACGGGTTTTGAACCCGGTGACTATGAGAGAAACCTTACCACTATAATAAAAAGTTCCGTAGGAACGACAGATACTAATAGCGGGTTTCAACCCGCACAAAGTAACAAGGAGAAAAAGCAAAAGATCCAGCAGGTAAAGATACAATAAAATAGATAGGACTTATGTAGAGAAGGAAGTCATTAGCCAGAAAAAATGAAAATTTATAAGAGAAAATCATAATTCTGTTATTCGTACGGAACTTTCTCTCGGAGAAAGAGATAATAACCTTCCTGATTCCTTTTCGCCGGGTTGAAACCCGTTGTTAATATCTGTCGTTCCTACGGAACTTTCGTCCAAAAAGAAATACAGTTTTATAGGTTCTTCTCTTATCACCGGGTTGAAACCCGTTGTTAATATCTGTCGTTCCTACGGAACTTTTTTCCCCAATAAAGATAGTTTTGTAGGTTCTTTTCTTATCAAAGGGTTAAAACCCTTCTATAATATCTGCTGGGGTTGTCTCACAAACTCCAAAAATTCAGGTTGACAGCAAAGGTATTTTGATTATTATGGTTATAGTAAGAGATTTTTGCAGGGCAAATACCTTTATCCAATTATAGTTCTTTTATACAGTTTATAGGGGGTGAAATGGTTTCGACAGGGAATCAGAGTGCTCGAAATGCATACCGGAGATTGTTATACCACTCCGTTAACAAGTAACAAACTGCAAATTAACTGCAAACAACAATTACGCTTTAGCAGCATAAGCTGTTAACGTTCAACTTCTTCGGTCCGTCGGAAGGAGATTGGGCGTCGGAACAGTACGGATGCGGTAGAACTGATTGCTGATAAGTTTTACCTAAGTTTAATCGGCTGCGGAAAAGCAGGTCTGATTGTCTTTCACTGCTTTTCTTAAGATAAAGACAACTAAGTATGTAGATTTTCGGGTGATCGGTTTTCTGGACGCGGGTTCGATTCCCGCCACCTCCACCAAAATTCTGCTAATGAAGAATGAATTTACTCAAGAGTTAATTTAGATTGTTAACAAAGAGAACAAGAGGAAAAGAAAACTAATTGATAGTTGATGAAGTGATTTTCAGTTTATTATACTATGAGACACTTATAAATAATCACTTATGCCTATGCATATAACCAACTTTTTAACCTCGCTACAAAAAATTAGAGTGGACAATTATACTAATCTCTAAAATATGGTTCTCAAAATCATCTGGAGGATGAAATGCCGTTAAAACCTGAGGCAAAACAAGCTATCATGGCAGAGTTTAAACTCCATGAATCAGACACGGGCTCGCCGGAAGTTCAGGTTGCTCTGTTAACACAAAGAATAAAAGATATAACAGAGCACCTGAAAGAACATCCCAAGGACTTTTCTACCCGGCGCGGTTTGTTGAAACTGATCGGGCAACGCAGGCGTCTACTTGATTATTTGAAAAAGAAAGATATTACCAGATATCGTAATTTAATCAAGACGCTCGGCATAAGGAAATAAACTTTGGTGTAGCTAATTCCGGAAGAATAACATATTGTTGTTTAATGGTTGACCCTGAGGTCAACCTTCCGGATTTTTGAAATAGTTATGAGTCCTCACTGCCAAATAAATTTGGTAAAAGTTATTGAGGCAGTGATGACTCCTTACTTAAAGGATTAGCCAGAAGCAACCTTCCAGTAAAAAAGGCGGGAGTAATTAGCAATAAGCTAAAAGGTTTAGGGTCAAGACCTTTTCGCCTATTGCTTCTTCTCCCGCTAAAGATAAAAAAGGAGAAGTTATGCATAACTTCAATATTACCCGTCGTGAAACCGATTTTTGCGGACGCAAATTGATTGTAGAAACAGGCAAAATGGCAAAGCAAGCCAATGGCAGTGTTTTCATTCAATATGGAGAAACAGCTGTTTTGGTTACAGCCACGATGTCTAAAGAGCCCGCGGAAGATCAAGATTTCTTTCCCTTAACCGTTGATTACATTGAAAAGATGTATGCAGCCGGCAAAATACCCGGCGGTTTTTTTAAACGAGAGTCCAAACCCTCAACTGATGCCACTTTGATGGCAAGGGTTATTGACCGTTCTATTCGTCCTTTGTTTCCAGAAGGTTTTCGGAATCAGGTTCATATTGTAGTAACCGTGCTTTCTTTTGATGGAGTGACCGATCCTTCCACAATGGGTGTTTTTGGAGCTTCTTTGGCTCTTTCCATTTCCGATATACCTTTCAACGGACCTATTGCCAGTGTGACGGTTGGTTACATTGATAACCAATTTGTAGTAAATCCCCATTTTAATGAAATTGAAACCCAATCCAAGCTCAATTTAACCGTTGCCGGAAGTGAGAGTTCAATTGTGATGATTGAATCGGCAGCTTTGGAACTGAGCGAAGAAATGATGCTGGATGCTGTTTTTACAGGACATAAGGAAATTCAAAAACTCTGCGCTTTGCAACAGGATTTTATTTCTGCCTGCGGAAAAGAAAAGGTAGAAGTAGTTCTGGACAGCATTCCGGAAGAGATAATGAACAAGGTAGAAAATGCCTTCGGTGCAAAAATAGCTGAAGCAGCCGTTATTTTTGGTAAACAGGAAAGACAGGATGCTTTTGACGCAGCTGAAGCAGAAATGGTAGAAATGTTTTCCCAGCAAGAAGATACGGATTTAAGCCCTTGGGAAGAAACGGAGAGATACTATAAAATGGCTTTTGATGAGCTTATCCGTCGCTATGTGCGTGATTCCATTTTAAGAAAACAGCATCGTGTAGATGGTCGCGGAACAGATGACATTCGGGAAATTACTTGTGAAATTGATGTTTTACCCCGAGTGCATGGATCGGCACTTTTTACCAGAGGTGAAACACAATCCCTGGGGACTTTAACTTTAGGCGGTGGAACTGATGAACAGGTGATAGACGGCTTGGAAACAGAATATAAGAAGAGCTTTTATCTGCATTACAATTTTCCCCCTTATAGCGTTGGTGAAGTTGGAAGAATAGGACCTACGGGTCGTCGTGAACTGGGACATGGAAATTTAGCGGAAAGGGCTTTAAAAGCTGTATTGCCCGATAAAGATTCCTTTCCTTACACTATTCGCATAGTGGCAGATACACTGGAATCTAACGGTTCTTCATCTATGGCATCTATTTGTAGTGGATGTTTAGCTTTGATGGCAGGTGGAGTTCCTATAAAAGCTCCTGTTGCCGGAATCGCTATGGGTTTAATAATGGAAGGTGAGGACTATGTTGTTTTAACCGATATTATGGGTTTGGAAGATCACTTGGGAGATATGGATTTCAAGTGTGCCGGAACGCGGGAAGGTATAACAGCAATGCAAATGGATATTAAGATTTCGGGAATTACCAGAGAAATTATGCAAATTGCTTTAAATAAGGCAAAATCAGCTCGCTTTAAGATATTGGATATTATGGCTGAATGCATTGCCGAACCCAGAAGTGATTTAGCTCCTTGGGCTCCCCGAATTGAATCCTTCAAAGTGCCTATAGATAAGATTGGAGAGATTATAGGACCTGGTGGTAAGATGATAAAATCAATTATAGAAGAATGTCAGGTACAGATTGATATTCAGGATGACGGAACGGTGAGAATACTTTCTCCCGATAAGGAATCCATTAATAAAGCCAAAAGTATAATTAAAGGAATTGCTGTTGATCCCGTTGCCGGTGATATGTTTGAAGGTCAGGTAACCCGCATTGAACCCTACGGAATTTTTGTGAAAATTTTAGGGGGAACGAAAGAAGGAATGGTGCATATTTCGGAAATGTATACCGGACGTATAAATCATCCCCTGGATATGGTTAAATTAGGAGATAAAGTGCAAGTAAAAACCCTGGGAATGGATAAAGGCAAACTTTCTTTATCTATGAAAGGAGTTGCTGGAAATCCTGAACCACATCCTGATGCCCATAGAGAAGAACAGCAAAATTATCATCAGCAAAATCGTGATGATAGGAATAGAGGTAGAAATAGCGGTAGGAATGACTATCATCGTCATCATCGTTAAAAAAAATAAATAGAGGAAGAAATGGATTACAAAATAGCCGATTTGAGTTTAGCGGACTGGGGCAGAAAAGAAATTGATTTGGCAGAGGCAGAAATGCCCGGTCTGGTAGCTTTAAAAGAACGCTATCGTCATCGTAAACCCCTGGCAGGAGCCAAAATAACTGGTAGCTTGCATATGACAATTCAGACCGCTGTTTTAATTGAAACTTTGGTAGAACTGGGAGCTCAAGTGCGTTGGGCAAGCTGTAATATCTTTTCTACTCAGGATAATGCTGCAGCAGCTATTGCCCAAAGAGGAATTCCCGTTTTTGCCTGGAAAGGAGAAACCCTGAATGATTACTGGTGGTGTACATTACAGGCACTTTCCTGGGAAGAAGGACCCGATTTAATTGTAGATGATGGTGGGGATGCCACTTTGATGGTTCATGAAGGATACCGTTTGGAAGAACAGTATAAACAAACAGGAAAACTGCCCGAAGTTGATGCCGAGAATGCAGAAATGAGAATAGTGCAGGAATTGCTTATCAATCAATTAACTATAGACCCTGACAAATGGCATAGAGCAGTGAAATGCTTACGCGGAGTTAGTGAGGAAACAACCACTGGAGTTCATCGCCTCTATCAAAGAAGAAATGAAGGCACATTGTTATTTCCCGCTATCAATGTAAACGATTCGGTTACTAAATCTAAGTTTGATAATCTTTACGGCTGTAGAGAATCCCTTGCGGATGGCATAAAAAGAGGAACGGATATTATGGTTGCTGGCAAAATTGTTATGATTTGCGGTTATGGAGATGTGGGAAAGGGCTGTGCACAATCAATGCGTGGTTTGGGTGCCAGAGTTGTAATCAGTGAAATAGACCCTATTTGTGCATTACAGGCAGCGATGGAAGGTTACGAAGTGAATACTGTAGAAAATATGGTAGAAATTGCCGATATTTTTATTACGGCAACAGGAAATTGTGATGTTATTCGGGTTGACCATATTTTGAAGATGAAAAACAACGCTATTTTGTGTAACATAGGCCATTTTGACAATGAAATTCAGGTAAATAAACTCTATGAGATGGAAGGTGTGGAAAAAGTGAATATTAAGCCACAAGTTGACTTAATCAAACTTCCCAATGATAAAGCAATTATTTTGCTTTCGGAAGGTCGGCTGGTAAATTTGGGTAATGCTACAGGTCATCCTTCCTTTGTGATGAGCTGTTCTTTCAGTAATCAGGTTTTGGCACAAATAGAACTCTGGCAGAATGAACACGAGATAAATGTTTACACTTTGCCTAAGAAATTGGATGAAGAAGTAGCACGCTTACATCTTCCCAAGCTGGGAGCACAATTAACTCAGCTCTCCAAAAAACAGGCAGAATATATTAATGTGCCTATTGAAGGACCCTATAAACAGGATTATTATCGCTATTAAAGATGGCTACGCATAAACCTGTCTATGTAGATGAACTTTACGGTGAACTTGCGCTTTTCACAGATGACAGGAAATGGGTTGTAGTGCATACCAAACCACGCTGTGAAAAGAAACTTGCCGATTATGCAAAACAGCATCAGATAACTTATTACCTGCCACAATATACATCCAAGCGGGTTTATCAAAGACGCAAAGTAGATGTGAATAAAGTGCTTTTTCCCTCTTATGTATTTGTAGGGATTGATTTTAAGGGTAAGCAGGAATTATTGATTTCGGGTTATACCGTCAATTTTCTGAAGGTGAATGCTCAAAAAGAACTGATTGATGAATTACAGGCAATCTATTATGGAAGGCAGAAAAATGTGCAAATGGAACCAGGACTTTGGCTGGAAAAGGGTTTGGAAGTGGAAATTATAAACGGTCCCTTGAAAGGTGTCAGAGGCGTAGTTGAAGACCAATCCAAGCTCACGGAAGTGCGTTTGCAGGTAAATATTTTAAAGCAGGCAGTGCTGGTTAAAGTTAGAACACAAGACATCAAGATTATTGGTGAATTTGAAATTGTGGAGATTGACGAATGAAGATTTTAGTAACAGGCGGAGCAGGTTTTATCGGTTCCAATGTAGCAGATGCCTATCTTCAAGCAGGGCACGAAGTTGTTATTGTAGATAATTTAGTAACTGGCAACAGGCGTAACATCAATCCTAAAGCGATTTTTTACGAAATGGATATCTGTGATGAAAGTTTAAGCGAGGTCTTTGCTAAAGAAAAACCCGATATGGTAAATCATCATTCGGCTCAAATAAGCGTTCCGCTCTCCATTGAGAATCCCCTTCTGGATGTAATAAACAATGTTTATGGCTGGGTGAATGTGTTGCAAAATTGCGTTAGGACAGGGGTTAAAAAAGTTATCTATATTTCTTCAGGTGGAGCTATTTATGGTGAGGCGGAAGAGTATCCTACATCCGAAAAATACAATCCCAAGCCACTTTCCATTTATGCTATAAATAAAAGAGTAGGAGAGGACTACCTCTATTTTTACCGTCATCAATATGGCTTGAATTACACGGTTTTGCGTTATGCCAATGTTTACGGACCAAGACAAATATCCCAGGGAGAGGCAGGAGTCGTCTCTCTTTTTACGGAAAAACTGCTGAAAGGTGAAATACCAACTGTCTATCGTTATGATAATGAGCCGGATGGAATGATCCGGGACTATGTTTATGTGGGGGATGTTGTTCAAGCCAATTTACTGGCTCTGGAAAGGGGAGAGGGTGAAGTTTTCAATATTGGAACTTGCATTCCAACCACTACTAAAGATTTATATTACGCAATAGCAAAACAATTGGGAATAAACCGTGAACCCTATTATGGACCTGCCAGAAAGGGAGATTTACATCGTTCCCTGCTTTCCTGTGAAAAGGCAAAAAAGGTTTTGGGCTGGAAACCGGAAACAGGTCTTAGCGAAGGCATTTCCCAAGTTATAAAATATTTAAAGGAGCTACAATGAAAATAGCAGTTATAGGAAGTGGCTATGTGGGCTTAACTACAAGTGCCTGTTTTGCGGAAATGGGAAATACGGTAATCAGTGTAGATAAGGATGAAAACAAAATAGAAATGCTGCAAGCGGGCAAAGTTCCTATTTACGAGCCGGGTTTGGAAGATATGATTCTGCGCAATATGACAGCCAAGCGTCTTAATTTTACATTAGATACAAAACAGGCAGTGCAGGATTCACAAATTATTTTTATAGCTGTAGGAACTCCTCCCGGAGAAGACGGTTCTGCTGATTTACAATATGTTATTGCTGCTGCAGAAGAAATTGCTTCCTACCTGAATGAACCCAAAATTATCGTTAATAAATCCACAGTTCCGGTTGGAACGGCAGATTTGGTAAATGAAAAAATTCAGGAAGTGCTTAATGCGCGAGGTGTGGATATAAATTATGCTGTTGTGTCCAATCCGGAATTCCTGAAAGAGGGCTCTGCCATAGATGATTTTATGAGTCCGGATAGAGTTGTGATTGGAACGGATAATCCTAAAGCTGGAGAAATTATGAGAACCCTCTATGAACCCTTCTGCAGAACAAATGACCGCATTTTGATAATGGGCATCCGTTCAGCAGAAATGTCAAAGTATGCGGCAAATTCTTTTCTGGCTACAAAAATATCTTTCATCAACGAAATCTCCCGTCTTTGCGATGCCTACGATGCAGATATTGCAGAAGTGAGAAATGGAATGTGCAGTGATTCCCGCATTGGCTATAAATTTATTTTTCCTGGAGTGGGTTATGGGGGAAGTTGTTTTCCTAAGGACATCAAAGCACTTATCAATATGTCTCGTAAAGTTGGTTATGAACCGCGTATTTTAAAAGCGGTGGAAGAAGTTAACTCCGAACAGAAGAAGGTCTTGGTGGAAAAAGTGAAAGCTCATTTTGGCAAAAACTTGAAAGGTAAGACCTTTGCCGTTTGGGGCTTGGCTTTCAAACCGCAAACGGATGATATGCGTGAAGCGCCTTCCGTTGTAATAATCAATGAACTTATTGCTATGGGAGCTACGGTTAAAGCTTATGATCCTGTAGCTATGCAGGAAGCGAAAAAGGTTTTCGGCAATAATAATTCCGTAACTCTTTGTGCCGATGAATATGAAACCCTGAAAGATGCAGTGGCAATGTTACTGATAACGGAATGGCATCAGTTTCGCTATCCCGATTTTGAAAGGATGAGTAAAATAATGCGGCAGAAAGTGATTTTTGACGGTCGGAATCAATATAATCCTAAAGCGGTTAAGGAAATGGGTTTTACCTATTATGGAATTGGTCGTCGCTAAAACAGTGCAAAGCTTTTTCAGTAAAGGCATAAAAAATTTATCTTGACGGAAATAAGCATTCTAAAATCTAAGAATAAAATTGAAAATAATTATGTTCATAATGACAAGGAGAATGAATGGTAAAATTAAGATTGAGAAGGATGGGTGCTATAAATCAGCCCTTTTACCGAATTGTAGCAGTTGATTCACGCAAAAAGCGTGACGGCAAATATATTGAATGCATTGGCTGGTATGATCCCAAGCCCGATCCTTCCAAAATAAAAATAGATACAGAACGTGCTCTTTATTGGCTTGGCGTTGGTGCACAGCCAACAGATACAGTTCGTTCTCTGTTACGCAAAGCAGGTGTCTTGCAAATTTGGCATAATAATAAACAAATGAAGAACCAGAAAACTGCGGAAGCAGAATAAAGTATAAAAGAAAACTGAGGTGAAAAATGAAAGATCTCATTGAATTCATTGTTAAAGCTCTGGTTGATGATCCTTCGGAAGTGAATATTACCGAGATCACTGGCGACAAAATTACCCTTTATGAGCTTAGGGTTTCCAAAGCAGACATTGGAAAAGTAATCGGCAAACGCGGTAGAACCGCAAGTGCCATCAGAACCATTATTAATGCTGTTAGCACAAAACAGGGGAAGCGTGCCGAGCTCGAAATTATCGAGTAAATGAAACATCCCCCTCTTATCGGAATCGGCAAACTGGGTAGGCAGAATGCAGATGGCTTTCATCCTGTGATGATCAAGCCGGAATACAGAAGCGTGTTTTCTGAGCTTGAGGATCTGTATTTGATCTTTAACAGCGATAGAGTGTTTTATGTAACTATCAGTGAGAGAATGCGGAAAGATAATAAAACCTGGATAAAACTGAAGGAAGATGGTGTTTCCGAAGAACAATTTCTACACAAAGATGTAGTGATTGCCATAGATGACACGGCAATAGAGACGGAAGAAACATCTCTTAATTATCTTATAGGTTACCAGGTTATATTTGCGGGTGAGGAATTGGGAATTGTAGAGGACTTTTTTTTCAACGGAGCGCAGGATGTTTTGCAGATTGTGGATAGCAAGGGAACGGAATATCTGGTTCCTTTTGTGGATTATTATATAGATACGGTAATTGATAATCTGCGTTGCGTGATTCTGCAAAATGCTGTAGACCTTGTTGCTCTTTATAAAGTAGAAGCAAAAAAGAAATGATCTTTGAAGTCCTCTCCCTTTTTCCCGATGTCTTTAGCGGGTTTTTAAACAGCAGCATTATTGCCCGAGCCAGAGAGAAAAAACTGCTGGAAGTAAATTTGACGGATTATCGTCAGTTTTCTCTAAATAAACACCATAAAGTTGATGATTATCCTTATGGTGGTTTTGCCGGAATGGTTATTCAGGCACAACCGATTTATAGTGCTTTAATAGAACTTTTAGAGAAAGGAAATGCTCCGGTTGTTTATTTCACTCCGCAAGGTAGACCTTTAACTCAAAAGATTTTAGAGAGTTACTCTTCCTATAAACGCATAATCCTGCTTTGCGGTCATTATAAGGAAATTGATCAAAGAGTGCGTGATCTCTGTGTTTCAGATGAAATATCTTTAGGGGATTATGTTTTGACCGGAGGCGAAATTCCGGCTCTGGCTTTTATTGATGGAGTAAGTAGATTACTGCCAGGAGTGCTGAGTGATAGGGAAAGTGCCAATAGTGATTCTTTTAGTAATGAAGGGCTTGGTTTTCCCTGTTATACAAGACCGGAAATTTTTATGAGCTTAGGCGTTCCGGAAGTTTTGCTTAGCGGAAATCATAAAGAAATAAAGAAATGGGCATTGGAACAGGGAAAACGCTTAACAGTAACCCGCAGACCAGATTTGAAAAAGTAAACAAACAAGCAGGAAGAAAGAAACCTAAAACAACTAATGTGAGCAAGGAATTTGCCGGTAGGGAAAATTTATTAATTTCCGGCTTTATTTTATGACAGAAATGCTCTTAATGAAGTAAATAAATATTAGAACGGGATAGAGAAAACTCCTTTTTTAATCCGTTTAATCCTTGTTTGCACACGGTTTTTTACCTTCCGAGTATATATATGGGAGGAACCCAAATGGATATTCTGCAACAAGTTAGCAGAGACCAAATTAGAACTGACTTACCGGATTATCGCGTTGGTGATACCGTTAAAGTTCATTATAAAATTAAAGAAGGTAACAAAGAACGCATTCAGGTTTTTCAGGGTATCGTTATTCAAAAACGAGGCGCAGGTATTTCTAAAACATTTACCGTGCGTAAGGTCTCCAGTGGTGTTGGAGTGGAGAGGATTTTTCCTCAAAATTCTCCAAATATTGATAAACTTGAGATTATTCGTCATGGACAAGTAAGAAGAGCGAAACTATTTTATCTGCGTAGCGCTCAAGGTAAAGCAGGAAGAATCAAAGAAAAAAGAAGATTCACTGTATAGTTACACAGAAAAACTCAATCTTAAGCCCCTTCTTAAATTTTAGGAAGGGGCTTTGTTTTGTGTAGCCGGAGTACGCCGTCCCTCCACTTTTTAAGGAAGAATGAAAATAAATTGAGGCGAAAATGATAATAAGAAAAGTGAGGAGTCATTATCGCTGAAATAAATTATACTTTACCTACAAACTCATTTAGCGATGAGGACTCGTAACGATAAAGTTAATAAATCTGTATTATCTATTTGTGAGGGATAATAAGTCGTCACGATTCATAAGCGCTTTCAGAGAAATTTATAAGGAAAAAATATTAAGGCGCTAATGACTCCTGACTTAAAGGAGTTTTATATGTTAGAAAGAGTATTTTACAATAGTCCGGATGGCTTTTTCCATCTGCTGCTGGAAATAGAGGAAGAGACCATTATGAGCATCAATTTTTGTCCGGCTCAAGTTTCCAGCCAACCTTCCAATGACCTGGAAAGAGAAATATTCCGCCAATTTGACCTTTATTTTACAGGAAGGAGCAAAGAGTTTGACCTTCCTTTTTTTGCAACCGGCACTGTTTTTCAGCTTATGGTTTGGGAAGAAGTGATGCGGATACCTTATGGTAAAACATTAACTTATAAGGAAATAGCAGAGCGCATTGCTAATCCGAATGCCAGCAGAGCTGTGGGCAAAGCACTGAATAAAAATCCGGTTCCTATTCTTATACCTTGTCACAGAGTAATCGGTTCCAAAGGAAAATTAACAGGTTACGGAGCCGGTATCGCTATCAAGAAAAAGTTGCTGGAACTGGAAAGGAGCAATCTGTAATGATTATTGGTATTGGTTGTGATATTATTGAAGTAGAACGTATTCAAAATGCTATAGAGAAAAATTCCCGTTTTTGTGAAAAGCTTTATACTGCTTCGGAAATTGAGTATTGTTCCGGCAAAGCAAATTCCTATCAGTCCTTTGCAGTTCGTTTTGCTGCCAAGGAAGCAGTGATGAAGGCATTAGGAACCGGTTGGAATGGAGAAGTTAACTGGATAGATATAGAGGTTGTAACTTCAGAAAAGGGTTCTCCGACTATCAATCTAACAGGAGGTGCAAAAGACCTTGCAGATAAGCTAAAGGTAAATAATATTTGTCTTAGTTTGGCTCATGAAAAGGGATATGCGTTAGCTTTTGTTATTTTGGAAGGAGAATAAAAGTTTAGTTGAGGCATAGAGAATAATCCACAAAACCATACTTCTTTGGGAAAAAAGTTCCTACGAAACTCTTTCTCGGAAAAAGAGATAATGACTTTTCTGATTGCTTTTCACCGGGTTGAAACCCGTTGTTAATATCTGTCGTTCCTACGGAACTTTTT
>ERZ795050.739-NODE-739-length-48626-cov-85.158469_pt1 | contig 48626 bp, 44 predicted proteins | sample MGYA00375134_ERZ795050 | MGnify/ENA primary metagenome ERZ795050 (study PRJEB30179, sample SAMN05720221) | activated sludge metagenome | isolation source: Anaerobic digester | place: Japan | collected 2015-05-26 ... | reverse complement strand
CATTTACTATTCTGCTGTGATATATAGCCTCTCTCTTTTTAAAGCCAGGCTTACCTGGAATAGTAATCAATCATCTGCTGGATGGCTCGCTGACAGACCCGACAGAATTCGACCTTCGGGCTGGAAATCATAACACAGTACATCTGCGGGCGATAAAGGCCTTTGGAGGCATAGCCAGCACCTTCAAAGGCTCCAACTTTGTCTTCAAGGTCTTTATATCTGTCGCGGATGGTCTGAATTTTAGCCTGGAGTGCTTTGTTTTTTTCCTGGAACTTAGCCTGGATCTTTTTTGTCTCTGCCTCTTTTAAGTTTTTCTTTTTTGCCTCATCGAGTGCCTTTTGCCTTTCCTGGAAGTTGGCTCTCATCTCGGCCTGCAATTTTTCTATCTCGTCTTTGCCATAGTCGGTTGGGATCTTAACGCCGGGTGAAATAAGATCTTGCCATTTGATATGCTCCGGGTCGAGCAGAGCCGTGATATTCGGCTCAAGTGGTTCCACTCCGGCCGGATAAAAGTCGTTATAAGCCACGTCAGAGGTATAGTATTCATCAGCCAGTCCGGCAAAGCTATGCCCGAATTCATGGATAAAAACACTGAGGCTGGCCTGGTGATCAACAGTTGTTATGCAGTAATCATTATAAATTCCACCGCCGCCGTATCTGGTGCTGTTGACCAGCACCACGATAGCATCATAAGGAACCTGGGCAGCCATTTCCCTCAGGGCGAAACCTTCTTCGGTCAGCATATAACGATCAAGATCGAAAGCATTGAAAGAAGCTTTGAGAGCAGTGTTTTTATAGGCTTTTTGCCTGGGCTCATCCATGCCTCGTTCGAGCGATGTCCGGAAAACGCCGTAGATATTGAATTTATTCTGATTGCTCTTATATGGCTCTTTTTCAAACAGGAAGCTCGAAAACTTTTTGACATCGGCCACAAACTTATCCCGGTCCTCGGCTGTATAACCCTCAGCCAGAAAAGCCAGATCAACTCTTTCTGAGGGTGGACCGGTCTTGATCACTTCGAAGGTATAGTCGCCTCCTTTGACCGTTTCTTTCACGTGGTGATAATCCTCGGGATCGATCGATTCCACCGCCAGCGGATGGAGAAGATTCTGCCTATCCCGGGCTTCGAAGACAATTCTAACCGGCCGCTTCGGCCAGGGTATTCTCACCGCCCGCTGAAAGACTTTTTTAACGCCATCAAGAGCAGGTGTGGTCGTTTTATATTCACCAAACTGGCAGTCAAAACCCTTGGCATAGATTAGCTGGTTGGAAGCAACTTCATAAACTTTGATAAAATAATGCCCGTAATTAAAGGGATTGGTTAAGTTGACTCGGCTCTCGGGCCAGATATCTTCCTGATAAATATCCTGAATAATTATTTCTTCTTCCCTGGCATTGCCTGCCATATAGAAATTGATGCGCAGGGCTTTATCCAGGAAAAAATCATCAAATTTAAGCGTGGACTGGGCCTGCCCTGGCCGGTTCAAAATGGCTGTCAAGCCCAAAATAATTAGAAAAATGGAAAAAACGAAAGCCAACCGCTGCTGGTTTTTCTGGCTAAAGAACATAGTGAAGCTCCTTTCTATAGCCGTGATAAAGTCTTCTGGCTCCCCTCAGCCTGAGGACTTTTGTATGTTTACAATTTCTTTAATTAACCGCTGCCTGGCCTGAAAACTTAATATGCACAGTTATCCTCGCCGCGTTTGCCTGCCATTGCTCCAGGCAGCAGCTACTGCAAAACTATTTTTTTAGCTCAGTATCAATAATAAAAATAAAATATATCACAGCTTAGACTATGATTTTTGAGCTGGTCATGTCAAGTTAGCCTCTCATTCAGGTTTCGAAGTATGCCCTGGCCTGGATGGAAGATTAGAGAGATCTGGCCCTCAAGCGGAGAAGCGGAACCAGGCTGGCAGTTGTGGACAGGGGCCAGGGATGATCCGGGAGAGGATTAATCAGCCTGGCGATCCTGAAAAATATCTTTTTTAAAAAGGATATAAGCCTCGATGGTGCTTGTTCAGAGCTATTCTGGCTGGCCTGCTCCGGGCTCTGTCCAAAGGGCAAGGGGCGAAAGCCTTTTGACAGAACAACCTCATTAGCCTGGCTAACTGGTTTTAAGAATTAAAAGCCAGCCGCGACCTGGCTCGACTGGAATCTCCTCGTCAGGCTTAAAAGTCCTGGCCGGCTGAAAATTCTCAATGGCCGGTGCTTCGATGGTTATTTTCTGCGGGTTGAGGCCGAGCTTTTTCCAGTCAATAAGCAGGCGGCAGCCTACTGTTTTTTCTGACCAGCTGGCCAGGGCGACCAAGGCTTTTCCTTTCTGGCGATAAACGGTGGCCAGCACCTGTGGCTCGCTGCTTTTTACGGGACAGGTAGGTGCCCAGTAGCCAATCATCTCGGCTCGACTCAACCCAAATTCATCCCAGGCCTTCCACAACGGCCTCGGGTCGCCGGCCCAGGGGAGTCTGGCGGTCATTCCATAAATCATACCGCGCCAGGGATTGCCACCTTTTTCCAGCATTTCACCCATCAGTCCGAATGGTATCCCCGATATTTCCACCAGCCAGTAATCAGGCTGACTGTTATAGTCAAAATATTCGCCAAACCACAGCCGGTCCAGGTAAGGGAAATGCTCCAGATAAAGATTGGCACTCGAGGCGTAGCCGTCGCGCGGATTGTATTGATTGGCCGAATGAAGGTCAATCAGCCCAGCGGGGCGGTAGGTTTCAAGCACTTTACGCACCCGTTTCATCGTCACCCGGTCGAAGGCCACATCATCAATGTAGAGGCCGTCTATCCCGACATTTTTAGCCAGCCAGGCCAGCCCTTCAATGTAGTAATTGTGCCAGCGCGACATGCCGCTATTGATAATGGCTGCATCCTTGAGCTCGGGAACAAACCAGCCGGCGATATAGCCGGAGTGGAGATGCTCCTGCAGCCAGGAATAACCGCCTCCCTGACCGTCGGTAAAGATTTCATGCTTGAGGCTCTCCAGGGCGAAGAGTTCGCTCGCCCGGTTGGAGAGTTCCCGAATGGTGTAATAAATTTTGACCTTCAGACCCTGGCGGTGAGCTTCGTCAATATAAGCCTTCATCTTCTCCGGGCGAAGGAAAGGATAGTTGATAAAAGGATTAATTTCGGTCGCATGGTGGACATTGATGACATTGGCGCCGGTAGCGGCAATCTCTGAGACCGGCTTAAAGGCATGATAATAGCGCTCGGAGAAATGCTTCCCTGGATTTATGGGCTTAAAAGGGGTCAGGAGCAAATTGAAATTAAAGTAAAGAACTTCTCCTTTTTTAAGCTGCCTCGCTCCGCTTGAGGCGGTGAAGACCACTTCCTTTTTGCTTCTTTTGTCTTTAGCCTCCGCCTCTTCCACCCGGATCGAGCCGCGACCTTCATTCCACCAGGAAGGAGGCAGGTTGAGTGGCTTCAGCTGGTAAAAGTTAGTATTAAGCGGACGGGAATAATTTTCAGCTCGAAGCTGACACTGAAGACCGGCATTAACTGCCCCGATCCACAGGGCGTCCTGATTTTTGCTTCGGTCCCAGCTCCAGGAGAAAGAGGAGGGCCGCTGGCCGCCTTTAAAGCCCAGTCCCATCATGTAGGTGGAGGCTTCCGGGCGTAGCGGTATGAGCAGGGAAATATCATCGACTGTTGTGTCTGAGCCAGCTTCCACTTTAACTTTAAATTCGACATAGCCATCAAATTCCATAGCCCCCTCAATTTTAACCGTCAGGCCGAGGGATGGAATTTTATTGGTTGCTTGCCAGGCCACTTTTCCCGGGGTGATTTTAGTAAAAGCAAACGACTCGTTCTTCCAGCTTGGGGCAGGTTCTACAGAATTTTTGATGAGAAATTCAAAAGGTCGGCTCAGAAGGTCAGTTGAAAGCGAGCTTATGGCGGTTAGTTCGGGCGTAAAAAAGCTCTCGATTCGGGCCGGCAGCCCGTTTTCGCCCAGGGTCAAAGCCCGGCCCAGACACTTGATCGTCCGTCCTTTAACTTCCAGCGGCGTATAGGGTTTGACCACTTCATCGTTGACCGCCAGCTGCGAATTAAGCCAGCGAAGACGAGACTGACGCCAGAGTTCCGAGTCGCCACTGTCAGCGAGAATCCTGTCTTCGACTTTTATTTTTAAAATTATTTTTTGAGCCGGCAAATTCTGGGCTGAGACAGCTACCTCTCCTTCATAGTCGCCGGCAGGTAGGTCTGGCGGTATCTGAATTCCGCACCACAGTGGCTGGACTTTTCCCTGAGCCAGGTTCAACTCTTTTTCAAAAGGCTGGCTGTCCCAGCCTATGCCACCCAGGTTAAGGCAGGTTGTATCGCTGGCTTTTATCGCCTGGTCCGAGGTGTGGTTAACCAGATCTGAAAAGACAACTTTTATTTTTTCCAGGCTCTGGCGGTGAGCAAAAAGGCCAAGCTGGAAAACAAAATATTCACCACTAGAAGCACTAGCCTCAAATTTCGTCTGAGGGCCAGTCTCGACCCAGCGCAGCGGAAGATAATCAAACATCCGCACCGGATGCTCCCGGTCTTCAGGGAAAATCAGAAAGGGCTCACTTTTATAGGTTTCATTTATCTTAGCCCTTTCTTCTGTCGTCGCTATAACTTCCATCGGGTAAAAGCGGCTGAAATCATCCACGGCTTCAAAAGCGATGAGTTCAGACCGGGGCAGGGAGGATGGATTGAATTTCGAACCAGGGATAGAATTAAGTCCATAGTGTTCAAGCCAGGTTTTCTCCGGCTGGTAATCAGCAGCCAGGTAGGTTACTACTGGATAATTTTTACCCTCGATTTTATAAGGCAGATAGTAAAAATAATATTCGCCCGGCGCCTCGCTGGCTTCAAAGACAAAGTCTCCGCAGTCATTATTAACTGCCAGTGGCCAGACATTATTTATAAATTTCCCGCTTCTGGCTTCAACTACCAGAACTTTCTTTTTTTCCGGATTGGAATCCGGCCGGCGCCAGGGAAGATGGACAAAAACCGCACTTGAAGCCTCTTTGACTCTGACCACTGCCCGGTGGTTTCCCAGGCCAGAGTCTGGATCCCAGGCAGTGGAAGCCTCACGGTAGGGATATTTTTCTCCACTCTGAGGAGAGAAGGCTGCGACTGCTGATGATGAAAAATAGATGAGAGAAAAAAGAATCGCCACCGAAGCTGCCGCTCTGGTTCTAAACCATGAGGTTTTCGACTGAAAATATTTTCCCTTAATCTCGATTTTTTTGGCTCTGAACTTTTTTGACATCGTAATTCCTTAAGTTTTTATTGGTCAGACTGTCGGCTCTGATCATAGTATTTATCTTTGCTAATTAGTTTTCGCCATCAGTTACCAGCCGCCTGAATTGATTTATTTCAGATATTTAACCATTGTTCAGGGCTGGGCTCTGCCTGGCTTCTTACCGGAAGTCTGGTTAAACCTGCTTCCGGACTTACATTGTTTCCCAAAAGGACATCATTTTCAATCCTGGTTTTTTGAGTCAAAAGAATCTGATTGATTAAGAGTCAGATTCTGTGTTAATTTGCTTTTCAATCTGGTGAAGAACAGGGAGGCGTTCTTATGTCTGAAAAATCAAGGATGGTAACTTTGCTCTTTGGCTGGTTTCTGGGGATTTTTGGCGCTCACCGCTTTTATACCGGCAAAACGGGAACTGCTGTGATCTGGCTGCTGACTCTTGGCTGTCTGGGTATAGGCGTCATAGTTGACTTAATTATGATCACCCTCGGCAAATTTCATGACGCTGAGGGGAAACCGGTTCTGGCCTGGTTTAGAACCTGTGACGCCGAAGGTAAAGTTATCAGCTACATTGTCTGATCAACGGAGATTTTTGAGCCAGTTATTGATAAAGACTGACTTTCACTTCAGGCTAGACGAAAATCTGATTTGTATTAATCTGCCTGTTAGATTTGTTAAAAATCCAGATAGTCGAGAGTCCGCGGCCTCTCTTCAAGATGGAAGATAATAATAGCCTGAAATACTTTTCCGAGATTCTTCCAATCCTGAGGTGTGAGGGCAAAATCAGGGGTGGTGAGTGGTGAATTTTTCTTCATCCAGTCAATTAACCGGCGGGCGGCGGGGGTCACTTCCAGTTTTTGGTCGCTGGCACAAGCCGGACAAAGGACACCCTGCCTTTCCGGGGCGAGCCAGCTGCTGGTATTAATCGGTCGCTGACAGTGCTGGCAGCGGTTAAAATCAGGCAAAATGCCGTTAATTTTTAAAAACCAGAATTCAAAATATCTGGTGATATATTCAACGGGCTGGCCGGCTTTAGCGGCTGACCTCACTGCTTGCAGCAGGCGATATAGCAGCTCTTCCTTTTCCCGATAAGGCGAGAATTTTTCAGTTAATTCTGCCAGGTAGGCAAAAGCCCAGGAAGTTTTTAGCTGACTGAAAAGTTCAAAGGATGAATCAATAAGATCGCTGTTACTGATGGTTACAAAGTCATGCTTCTCTTTTTCATAATAAAATAGCCTGACTTGAGAAAAGGGCTCGAGACTGCTGCCAAAGCGGTTATTAAATTTACGGGCTCCTTTGGCCAGACCTCTGACCAGACCCTTTTCCCGGGAAAAAAAGACAACCAGCTTATCCTGTTCACCGAAATTTTCTGTTCTCAGGATAATCGCTTCCGATTGATCAAGAGGCATTACACGCTTATCTTTCTGGCCTTAATTTGAGGCTGGACAAAATCATTCAGGATTATTCTCAGGCTGCAAAAAGTCATTTAAATTATCGAGGGTGATTCTGATGTTTTTGATAACTTCGCCCCTTTTTCCAAAAGGTTTCCCTGCTTTTCCGTTTAAAGTAAAACTCAAACCACCAGCATTGCCCAGATTGATGATTAATTCCGAGCCGGCTTTAACCGAAGTTTTATAGCCTTCCAGTTTTAATCCATCCACCACCAGCTGCCCATCAGCGAAGACCTGGATCCAGCAATCCTCATTGAAGGTCAGATCGAGGTTTAAGCCTTCATAAGTCTTTTCCTCAACCACCGGCCGGGCGGTTTCGGTCAGCGGTAGCTGGGAGGGAGAAGGTTCAGGGAGAATGATGTTGGCAGTCTCTTCGGTCCTGGCTGCACTCTTTCTGGCTTCAACATTTTTTTTGGAGGTTGAAATGGACAGGTAGATTAAAACCACAAAAAGGATCAAAACAAGGATAGAGATGGAAATCCAGAAAACCTTATCCAGCCGGAAGTGACGGCGAGGTTTAGGCTGCTTGCTGCCCGGCCCAACCGGCGTGTCTAGTTCGATTAACCCCGCCTCCTGATATTTTGTCAACCAGCCGGCAGGATCTTCTCCGATAGATATCAAATATGTCTTTAGAATCTGCCGGGTGAAAAATCCTCCAGGCAAAAAATCCAGCCGATCATTTTCAATGGCTTCCAGGTGCCGCAGGCCAATCTTGGTTTCAAGAGAAATATCCTTTAAAGATAGACCTTTTTTCTCCCGGATATTTTTTAAGGTTTTACCTAAACTTTCCATTACACTGTTCTAATTCTAAATGAACTGATAGCTGTGAGTCAAATTAAGCGAACCTGGAACTCAGGATAATTTTTCTGGCTGGCTGATAGTTTTGCCTGATTCTGGCTTAGACTCGCAAAAACCTTGAAACCGAGGTCACGCTGCCCAGTGTTCCGGTCAGTGCCCCGCCAACTACCAGCCAGAACATCTGTTTCAGGGTTAAAGGCCTCAAGGCCAGGAGCTGTTCAGCTGCTCCCAGAGCCTGGCCGATATAAAGAGGAAAAATTTTGATCAGCAGGAAAAGAATGAGGATAGATAGCAGGCTCCCGGCCAGGCCCAGGATAAAGCCTTCGACCAGAAAAGGGATTCTGATAAAGGTATTGGTGGCACCGACCAGTCGCTGGATTTCAATCTCGTTTTTGCGGGCGAAGACGTTAAGTCTGACCACATTGGAAATGATAAAGAAAGAAGCCAGAATTAGAATCGCACCCAGAAAGAAGCCGACTGCCTTTACTATTCGGCTTAAAGACTCCATTTTTTGCACCCAGTCCTGGTTAAACTGAACATCAATAACTCCGGGCTGACGCTTGACATGGTCTATAAAAGCGGTAATAGCAGAGAGACTGATGGATTTATCTTTCAGTCTGGCTTCAAGTGAGGGAGGGAATGGATTTGAATCGAGATTCGTCACAATTTCTTGTAGCTCCGGGAAATTGGCGGTAAAGCGACTCAGGGCCTCTTCCTGAGAAACATAAATCACACTCTCGATTAAGGTCGAATCCATAATGGTATTTTTAATTTCTTCCACCTCTTTGGCCGGTAAATTCTGTTTTAAAAAGAAAGAAATAGCCAGATTATTGGATAGCTGCTGGCCCAGATAGGTCAAATTGTTGGACAGAGCCAGGAAAACCCCAATCACCAGAAAAGAAAAACTTATAATTAAAATCGAAATCAAATTGCGGCCCCGGAAATTCCAGAGATTATGGCCAGCTGCCCGCAGAAGATATTTGAGCTGTCGGAAGATCATGTTTTTACTTCCTGGCCAATAATTTTTCCCTTCTGGAGAAAGAAAATTTTATGTCCGAAATGACGAATTAGTTCCCGATCATGGCTGCCAATTATAACTGTCGCTCCCTGTTCGTTGATTTCTTTGAAAATGGACATAATTTCAAAAGCCAGTTCTGGATCGAGATTGCCCGTTGGCTCATCGGCCAGCAGTATCCTGGGCCGATTGACGATAGCCCGGGCAATGGCCACTCTCTGTTGCTCGCCGTAGGACAACCTGTCCGGATATTCCCACATTTTATGATGCAGGTTGACCTGGCGGAGCGAATTAAAAACACGACGTCTGATTTCTTTGTCAGGCAGCCCGCTGATCTGGAGGGGGATAGCCACATTGGCAAAGACCGATTGATGAAACATCAATCTGAAATCCTGAAAGACAATCCCCATCGTCCGGCGCAGTTTGTATATCTTATGATCCGGTATCTTCAGAACATTAACTCCATCAATTAGAATCTGACCTTCGGTGGGCAGGATTTCCCTGAATATAATTCTCAGCAGAGTGGTTTTGCCTGAACCGCTGGGCCCGGTAATAAAACAAAAATCGCCCGTATTTATTTCGAGAGAAATATCGGAAATAGCCCAGTGTGGCTTCTGGTATTGTTTCCAGATATGATAAAGTTCTATCATCTAAACCGCAAAAATTTTATTTTTTTGCCAGCCGGTCGAGAGCTGCCTGCAGGAGTAAGCGAGCTTTTTCAGGATTGGCCTGGCCCCTGGTGGCTTTCATCACCTGACCGAGTAAAAAGCCCAGCACCTGGGTCTTGCCGCCCAGATATTGCTGGACAGGCAGAGGATTTTCTTCAATAACCTGATTGATAATTGCCAGCAGGGTGTTGTCTTCAGCAATTGGCTTAAGCCCTTTTTCCTCAATGATAGTTCTGGGCTCTTTTCCTGTTTTTATCATCTCGGGGAAAATCTGCTCTTTGGCGATCGTCATGGTAATTTCCCTGGCTTCGACCAGTTTAATTAATTCGGCCAGAGAAGCAGGCTGAAGCGGGAAATCAGTAATTTCCAGATTATTTTCTTTTAGAAACTGCAGGACCTCTCTTTTTATCCAGTTAGCGGCCTGACGGGGAGTGCCGGCAGCACTGGCCAGAGCTTCGTAGTAGTCGGCCAGAGCGCGGCTCGAAACCAGGATCCTGGCTTCATCGGCAGCCAGGCCGTATTCCCTGATAAATCTTTCCATTTTAGCCGGAGGAAGTTCCGGTAGCCCGGCCGCAATTTCTTTGATCCAGCCTTCTGACACAACCAGCGGCGGCAAATCAGGTTCGGGAAAATAGCGGTAATCATGGGCTTCTTCTTTGCTGCGCTGAGCAATGGTCCTGCCTGAAGCTGAGTCCCAGCCTCTGGTCTCCTTGATTATTCTTTCTCCCCTTTCCAGCAGTTCCATCTGACGTTTAGCTTCATAATCGAGAGCTCGAGCCAGAAAGCGAAAAGAATTAATGTTTTTAACCTCGGTTTTCACCCCTGGCTGGTCTGAACCCTCAGGCCTGATAGACAAATTAGCGTCACAGCGCAGACTGCCTTCTTCCATATTGCCATCGCAGATTTCCAGGTACTGAAGGAGAGTCCTCAGATTCTGGACAAATTCAACTGCTTCACCGGCAGTCCTCATCTCCGGCCTGGTAACAATTTCAATGAGCGGGACACCGCACCGGTTAAAATCGAGATAAGTTTTCTCGACAGAATCAGGAAAGCCTTCATGCAGTGATTTGCCTGCATCTTCTTCCAGGTGGAGCCTTTCGAGGTGAATCACTCTGGCCTGCCCTTCGCTTTCAATCAACAGTTCGCCGCCTTCAGCCACCGGCAGTTTATATTGAGTAATCTGGTAGCCCTTGGGCAGATCAGGATAAAAATAATTTTTCCGGCTAAAAATTGATTTCAGGTTGATTTGCGCCTGCAAAGCCAGGGCCAATTTGATGGCCATCCTGACTGCTTCTCGATTAATGACCGGCAGGCTGCCCGGCAGTCCGAGACAAACAGGGCAGGTCTGACTGTTGGGCTGAAGCCCGAACTGAGTGCTGCAGCGGCAGAAAAGCTTGGTTTTAGTCAGAAGCTGGGCGTGAATTTCAAGGCCAATGACTGTTTCGTATTTCATGATTAAAGGCAATGATTATAACACAAAATTTTTTAAGCTAAAAAAAATCAGTTCTGGTTAAACAAACCTGCTCGCCCGAAGATAAGAACAAAGGGTAACCTGACTGATTAGTGTTATTGAGCAGATAAACCTATCTGGCAAATAAATACATAAACCAGCCAAAAGCCAGCGAGGCCACAGTCATAATCAAAAAAAGAGTCAGCCCGTACTTGAGCCTGGATTTGAAATCTGATCTTCTGATCACAGCCAGAACAATAGAGACAAGGAGAGCATAAATGATCATCGTGTAAAGATGGCTTTCCAGTATCATGATTTTTTCCCCCGCCCGATATCCCAGGCATCAAGCGCAATCAAAAAGTTGAGCAAACCGGCACCGGCCAGATAGGCACTGCCGAACTCAAACGACACCCTTTCCATTTCTCCCAGACCGATGGGCAGGAATTTTGAAAGAAGATAAAGACAGCCATTGCCGAGATCGGAGATGAAGGCCAGAAAGGTCAACGGGTTCTCGGCCTGAGCATGATAGATTCTTCCTCCCATCACCAGACCCAGAAGACACATTAGACCAATGGCGGCAAACAAGATCAAGCCGCGCCAGTATTTTTTAAGATAGATATGACCCAGGCCGGGGATAAACCAGCCGAGAATACCTGCCGTTACAGCCTTAGCTTTCATAACGATTTATATTAGTAAAAATGTGCTGCTAAATCAAGACCGCTAGCCCCTTTAAGGAAGATATCTGGCTATCGTCGGTTGGAGAGTGTAAAATCCTAGCATGCCAGAGTTGCCTGAAGTTGAAACTATTGTCAGGGGGTTAAAATCAGAGCTGGTTGGCCAGCGGGTCAAGGAGTTCAGGTTTCTATCTCCTCATCTGGAAAAAGAGCAATTGCCAGGTTCTTTCCAACCAGCAACTTACAAGGGACGAAAGATTCTGGATATCCGGCGCCGGGGGAAAATGATCATTATCGAATTCGAGGGGCGGCTGGGCTGGCTGGTCCACCTGAAAATGACCGGGCAATTATTCCTGACGGAACCGGAGTGTAAAATTGATAAACATACCCACGCTCTTCTCAAATTCTATCGCTTAAAAAAAGAATTACGATTTCGTGATATAAGAAAATTCGGTTTTCTGAACTGCCTGGATCTCACTCAAATAGAAGGGAAAATTGGAAATGATCTGGGACCAGAACCGCTGGAGATTGATCTGGCCAGCTTCAAACGGCTGCTCAAAACTCATGGTAAGAAAAGGTTAAAAAACTGGTTGCTTGATCAGAAAATCATAGCGGGAATTGGCAACATTTATTCTGATGAAATACTGTTCAGAGCCGGGCTTAATCCTTTTCGGCTGGCCGGGAGCTTGACCGACCGGGAGGCGACCAGGCTCTACCGGGCGATGAAGAGAGTTCTCAAGGAAGCTATTGCCTTTAAGGGGTCATCCATCAGTGATTATGTTGATGCTTCGGGCGAAAGAGGTAGATTCCAGGAGCGACACCGGGTATATGCCAGGGAAGGGCGGCTTTGCCCGCGCTGCCATCGGGAAAAAATAATCAGGAAGAAAATCAACGGCCGCAGCACATTTTTCTGTCCCGGCTGCCAGGACTGAAAATTATTCAAGAGTTGGGTGACTGAGGCCCACGGGTGCTTGCCGCCATCTCGGGCTTCTCGTTGAAAAAAGGACAGGCTTAAGTTATATTTAGCTCGCAGACTGGTTGCCCCTGTAGCTCAGTATGGATAGAGCAAGGGATTCCTAATCCCTGTGCCGCCAGTTCGAGTCTGGCCAGGGGCACCAGACTTATCAACTCTGACGGATAAAGAGGAAAGGAATTCATCCTGAAAATCATCTCGAGGGGTGATAAATTAAGGGGGAAAGTGTATTATTTATCATAATTGAAAAACTTTAAGAAAGGAAAGGGCAATGGACGGTATTGTCTTGCTGGATTTTGATGAGAAGGATAAAGCTTTTTTTGAGCAGGAAAAGATTGAAACTTTCCTGTTCCGGACTTCTGATTTCCAGAATTTACCGGTTGTCCTACCCGACGTCAAGAACATCTTTTTCCAGATGAGCTCGCCGGTTGAAAACGAGGCCATTCCGGCTGACCTCTCTGAAAAAATAAGGGACCAGGTCAAGAATGGAGCCAGGCTGGTTGGTTTTATCGGCCAGGGCTACCTCTATCAGCTGACTGGAGTAATCGGAACCTTCCCTGATATTCATTTGCAGGAATCGGCGCCCGGCGATTCTCTTCTGGTCAATCCAGAGCTGCCTTTTAACCTTCTGTTTGATCGATATTTTGACAAAATAAGCTTTATGTATAAACTCCTGCCTAATCCCTTAGCCACCGATATCTGGGAAATCCCCTCCGCTCTGGACGAGACCTGGAAAATCGTGGCCAAAAGTTCTGATGGTTATCCGGTTTCTCTGTTGATCAAAAAGGGGAAGGGCTTCTTCTGGCTTCTGCCCTGGTTTGGGCCGAATAACATCCAGGTCGCCGATTTTATTCTCAGAGATGTTTTCCCTCTGCTGGAACTCAAGGGAAAAGAGCCAGAAGAAACTGATTGGACCGATCGGGAAGAATATGTTTTCCCCGAGATCAAGCAGCTCTACCGGCAAAAAGAAGAAGAAAAAAAGATATTTGAGGAAAAAATAAGAGAAATAGATGAAAAGATTAAAACGCTTAAAGCCACCGAACAGGAGGCTTTTATCAAACTGCTTAAAGCCGAAGGCAAGGACCTTAAGACGGCGGCGATTAATGCTTTTAAATATCTGGGCTGGACGAAAGCTGTTGATGTGGATGAGTACTGGAAAAATGTAATCAGAGACAAAGAGGAGGACATCTGGCTGATCGAAGATTCCGATCAACCGATTGAGGTCGGCCTGAGAAAAGGGTTCTTAATTCTGGTGGTGGTCAGAAGTTCTAGAAACTGGGCGGCTGATGATGATTGCATCAGGCTGCAGAGATTTAAAGGGCGGAGAATGCAAGAATTTGATAATACCAGGATGAAAGGCTTGCTCCTCGGCAATTACTTCAATCAGCAGGAAGCCAGGCTCAGGAATAATCCTTTTTCCCAGTTTCAGATAGAAGAAGCGGAAAAGGACGGCAATGCCCTGTTAACCACTTATGAGCTGTTTAAAGCTATTAAGGCAGAAAAAGAAGGTTTAATTACCAAAGAAGAAATAAGGCGTCAGATTAAGGAAAAATCCGGCCTGATCCAGTTTAACTTCTGATTATCTTCCTATCTTATCAGTCTATCTATTTTTATCCCTGCCTGTCAGCAGTCGGTTTCTGCTTGGAATTTTCTCTGGATTATGCTAAAAATGATGTCTTTGAGGAGAAAACATGAAAAGGACTGAAAGAAAGCAGTTAAAAGAAAACGAACTGGCCAGCGGATTGAGCCGGTTTTTTCTCTGGGTAAGAGAACATGGTCATGAACTCAAGGTAGCTGGAATAGCCTTACTGGTAGTAGTTGCTATTATTCTGGGCTTGAGGTTTTATGGCAATTATAGAAAGAGCCAGGAAGCCAACTATTTGAGCCAGGTACTGGCCTTAAGAGCCGAGCTGGATCAAAAGCCAGAAAATCTGGCTGAGCTGGAGAAGATGGCTGGTTCCAGCCGCTACGGTCGGATAGCCAGTTTAAGTCTGGCTACTTATTATTTTGAAAAAAATGATTTTAGCCAGGCCGAGAAGATCCTGGAAAGGGTCAAGGATAAGGGTCGGGATCTCATTCATTATCAGATACTTGATCTCTACGGACAGGTGCTGGCCAAACAGAATAAGTTTGATGAGGCTATTTCTGTCTATCGTCAGATAGAAAAAGACAAACCGAAAAGCTACCCTCTGGATATTGCTTTGTTTCACCTGGCTGAGGTCTATGAGAAGAAAGGTGACCGAGAGCAGGCCATAAACGTCTATCGTCAGCTCCAGGGCACTTATCAGAACACATATTATGGCTATCAGGCTGCCCTGAAGGTCATGAAGCTTCAGGCCGGCAGTTAAATATTCAGTTTTGCCTTTTTTGCCTTGTATATTTTTTGTGGAAAGTTATAATATATACTCATTATTCACCAAACAACAGGAGGTAAAGATGGCCTATAAAATCACTGAGGATTGTATCAATTGTGGTGCCTGTGAGCCTGAATGCCCGAACCAAGCAATCTCCGCCGGAGATGAAAGGTATGAAATTAACCCTGACAAGTGTACCGAATGTGTTGGCTATTTCAACGAACCCCAGTGTGCTTCAGTTTGCCCGGTAAATTGCTGTATACCTGATCCCGATCACCGCGAAACTAAGGAAGAGCTGGAGGCCAAGTTTAACAAACTTAAGGGCAATTGATAAGATCAGAGTAAAGGGCAAGAGGACTGGTGGTTCTCTTGCCCTTTTTTTGTCATAAAGGTCCAAATTTCCGATGGCTCAAAGCAAGAGGTGGGTAAATTATCTACTTTTCTTTTTGACGGTTATTTCTACCTACTTTGTTGGTTTTCTCTGGGCCATGAACTATGTCTATGCCGGACAGGATCTTGAGGATATACCGGCTTTCCTTAATATCGGAATCATTTTTAACCCCGTTTTAAACCGGCTCAGCTTGATTTATTCCCTGTCTCTTCTGGGAATTTTGCTTGGTCATGAACTCGGTCACTATTTAACCTGCAAAAATTATCATATTGAGGCGACCCTGCCTTATTTCATACCGGCCCCGACTTTAATCGGAACCTTAGGAGCCTTTATTCGCATCAAATCTCCGCTGACCAGACGGGATGAGTTATTTGATATTGGTGCCAACGGCCCGCTAACCGGCTTCATTTTATCAGTTCCTGCCCTGTATTTTGGTCTGACCTGGTCAAAATTGGCTCCGATGACAGTTTCTGAGGGGACTATCGAGTTCGGAGAACCCTGGCTGCTTAAAGCCATGACCAGGATGATTTTCGGGCCGGTACCAGCTGATCAGGCGTTGATTCTTCATCCTATGGCCATGGCTGCCTGGGTGGGACTGCTGGTCACTTCCTTTAATCTTTTTCCCATCGGACAGCTCGACGGCGGTCATATATTTTATTCGCTTTTTGGAGATAAAGTCAGAAAGATATCTTATATCATCGTAGCTCTGCTGATTGTCATGGGAATCTTTTTCTGGGCAGGCTGGCTCATCTGGGCTATTTTAATTCTTTTGCTTGGCTTGAGGCACCCGCCAGTGGCCTGGGTACCGGCCAGGCTGTCCCGGAAAAGACAGATTATAGCTTTTCTCGTTCTGATCATTTTTTTAGTATCTTTTATCCCGGCTCCTGTTACCGATAGTGGCCTTCTTGATTTGATTGGCTGAGTTATCAAAATCCACAATTTTTGTGGAAAAGCCTGTGCAAAATCTGTCAAAAGGAATAGTTAACTGCTTTTAAATTCAAGTAGATATAACAACCTGCACAGAAAATCGTCATCGAAACTGGGGCATTTAAGACTTGCCAAAGTCCTGATAGAAGGTATAAATTTTAAGCTGATGAAATTGACATGATAGATAAAAGATTCCAGATTGTAGAAAGCAATTTTGAGCGCCTCCGGCAGAAATTCATGAAGGGGGAGCTCAGCCGGGAACAGTTTGCCGAAGCTCTCAGGAAATTGAGACTCTTTGATGACCAGGGAAAATGCTGGATGCTAGGTGCTCAGAGCGGTCACTGGTATTTTTATGATGGGAAAAAGTGGGTAAAAGCTGACCCTCCGGCTGACCGCAACGACGTTCTGATCTGTCCGGTGTGCGGCCAGGAAAACGACCTTCAGGCGAAAGACTGTTCCAGCTGTCATGCCCCGCTTCAGGGGGAGCCAGCCAGGCTGGTTTGTCCGCGGTGTGGCCGGCTATTAGGGCCAGATCAGGTTGTTTGTCCTGACTGCGGAGCGCTGGTTAAAACGGAAGGAAAAATTAATCCGACCGATGGCCAGGGTCGACCGGCAGCAGGTAAGAAAAAGGGCGAAGAGATTGATCTGTGGTATTTGAGGGAGGCCGACCCCCTCAGTTTTTTATTATTTTTTGGTGGAGTCGGCATTCTCCTGGGCATTCTATTGGGCTTAATGTCGGGTGCAACTGAGTTTTTTCCTGGAGTGGGAGCCGCACTTCCTGCTTTTCTTCAGGAAATGCAGGGTAAACTGCTAGGCGGCCTGGTCTATAGTTTTCTTGGTGGATTGATTGGCTTTGCCGTCATGGCAACGGCCGGGTTTCTTTTAGCCTATCTAATCAATGCTTCTATTTTCTTTTTTGGCGGGCCTGGCTTCAAATTGAAAAAGGTCAGGAAGCGGACTAAAGACCTGACTTCTTAAGCCCCGGTCAGCCGACCATCTCTTTTCTGGCCGTCAGGCTGAGGCCAGAGGCGATTTGTCCCAGTGATAATGATTCGTCGCTCGGGGAATAATAGACCGGTCTTAGGACCTGGAAGGCCTTTTGCTTGAGAAGTTGTTCTGTCTTTTCGAGTAAGATCCGGTTCAGAAAAACTCCCCCGCTTAGAATAATTTTGTTCAGGCCTGCTTCCTGTCGGGCTTGAAGAGAGACATCAAGAATAGCCCTGGCCAGAGTCTGGTGAAATTTAATAGCAATCGTCTCAGGCTTTTGTCCCTTAATTAATTCTTCTGTAATCTCTTTTATGGCCGGGGTCAAGTCCAGGCGGTAAGGTAGTTTATCTTTTAAAAACAAATAATGATAGGCCCCGGTGGTTGGTCGGGCGAGAGAAGCAGCTGCCTCAAGGCTGGCTGGAGCCTGAGCTTCAAATTCTATTTTTTCTGGAGCCAGCCCGATGAGATAGGAAACAGCATCAAACAGCCGGCCGGCGCTCGAAGTCAGGGGAGTATTGATGTTTTTTTCAATTAAATATCTGACTGCTGTCTTTTTCGTGTCTGAAATTCTGTCCAGTGATTTTAGTGGCGGGTATTTCTCTCCGAAGGCCTTAAGCAGGAAGGCAAGAGCCATTCGCCATGGTTCTCTGACGGCTGCGTCTCCACCAGGAAGTGGCACATAGTCGAGGTGAGCGTATCTTTGATAGCCGTGGTAATCAGCTATCAGAAATTCGCCACCCCAGGCCTGGCCGTCATCGCCATAACCATAACCATCAAAGCTGATGCCCAGAACTCTCTCTTCGGGCCCAAGCTGATGTTCTATCAGCGGAGCCAGGAGATGGGCGAAATGATGCTGCAGCTGAAGATGGGGAAGACCCGTTGATCGGGCATAGATTGTGCTTCTGAAGTCAGGATGCAGGTCACTTATGACCAGTTCCGGCCTGAAATCGAACAGTTTTTTAAAGTGGTCAATGGTCTCCAGAAAATAGCCAAAATTCTGATAATCATCCAGATCGCCTAAAAACTGAGAAGTGACAATATAACCATTTTTGTAAATCGAAATAGTATTTTTAAGTTCTCCACCGACGGCCAGAATCTGGGCTTTTGATTTCAGGGAATCAGGCACCTTCTGAGGAAAAGGCACAAAGCCTCTGGCCCGGCGGGAAAACAGTGGCTTAGAATCAATAACCCTCAGGACTGAATCATCGGCCCTCATCGCTATATCGCGATTGTGAGTCAGGATAAAATTGCCCAGTTCCGGGCTGATCTCAACCTCATCTTTGATAATCGGTGCATCCTTCTGATTGGAGCTGGTGGCCACAATCACCTTGAGTTCTTTGAGCAGGAGATGGTGGAGAGGAGTGTAGGGAAGCATAAACCCCAGCGTGTCAGCTTCCGGGGCGATCTCCGGAATATCCTTCTTTTTCTTCAAAAGAACAATTGGCCGGCGGGAGGAAATCAGCCAGTCTTTCTCTGCCCGGCTGAGGTAGACATATTCGGCGACAGTTTCCAGATCCCGGGCCATTAGAGCCAGAGGTTTGACCTTTCTTTGCTTGATCTTTCTTAGCCGGCGGACGGCCTGGACATTAAATGGATCACAGATCAGATGAAATCCGCCCAGCCCTTTTACTGCCAGGATTCTTCCCTGTTTGACCAGTTGGATGGCTGTTTCCAGTGGCTCTTCTATACTTTTTCTGCTTCTGGCTTCGAGCAAGACCAGTTGTGGGCCACATTGAGGACAGGCAATCGGCTGGGCATGATAGCGCCGGTCCAGCGGATTTTCATATTCACGGCGGCAGTCAGGACACATTTTAAAACTGGCCATGGTGGTGTTTTCCCGGTCATACGGCAGCTTTTTAACAATCGTATAGCGCGGACCGCAATTGGTACAGTTGGTAAATGGATAGCGGTAACGCCTTTCTCCGGGAGTTTCTATCTCCTTCAGGCATTCCGGACAGGTAGCAATATCGGGAGAAATAAAAACAAAGGATTCGCCGGCTGTGGTGCGGTCAATGGTAAATTTAAAGCGACCTTCCGGTTCGACTTCCAGCCAGTCCAGGCTCTCTATTCTGGCCAGCGGCGGCAGATCATATTTTAAAGCTTCCAGGAAACGTTCGAAGTCTGGGGAGTTTCCTTCCAGGTAAATTTCTACTCCTTCTCCGACGTTTTTTACATAGCCGTTAAAGTTGAGTCTGGTAGCCAGACGGTAAATAAACGGCCGGAAGCCTACCCCCTGCACAGTGCCTCTGACCAGCAATCGGTAAGCTTTTTGTTGTCCGGGCTTTTTATCTGAAAGAGACATCTAGGCTCTGGCCTCCAGACTGTAGAGGCAGCCACAGTAATTCTGACGGTAAAGGCCGAAATCTTTACTCATGGCCACGCTTTTTCTAAAACCATCTTTCTTCTTAAAATCTGCTTCCAGAAATTCAAGACCATATTTACTGGCAGTCAGGCGGCCGATGCGGTTCAAAACTGAAGCACTTTTCCAGGGACTGATACTCATAATAGTGGTAAAGAGAGAAAAACCAAGCTGCCGGGCCAGAAAGGCAGTCCGGTCGAGCCGCCAGGCATAGCAAATGTGGCATCTTCTTCCTTTTTCCGGTTCATCCTTAAATCTAGCTGTTAACTGGAGCCAGCGGTCCAGATCATATTCTCCTTCGACCAGCTTAAAGCCCAGGTGTTGGGCCACCCGGCGCGTTTCTTTCAGCCTGAGTTCATATTCTTCGGACGGATGTATATTGGGATTATAAAAATAACCGGTTACCTGGTAGCTGGTTTGAAGAAGGCTAACTACGTACAGAGCATCCGGCGCACAGCACAGATGAGCCAGAATAGGTTGCTTTTCGTCCATAAAGCTATTTTAGACCGTAAAGAAGAGGTGGTAAAGGAGACCTTAAAGGTTTTCTAATTCTCTTTCCAGAATTTTAATTCGTCTCTCCACCCTGTCCAGCTTAGAATAGTAAATGGAAAGTTGCTCAACTTCCGGTCGAATCCCGTTAATAATCTGGCCAATAGTCCGATAATGGTCCTTAAGCTCAGTTGAATGTCCGGCCTGACCCAATTCTTTCTGACTTTGTTTTTTCTCCTCGAGAAAGTTTATTGCCGCTGCTGCCTCCTCTAAGTCTTTCAGTTGTGACCAGGCTTCGACTCCCTGCTGACCGAGCTGAATTAAGAGTTTACTCCTCCTATTTTCTTCCTGTCGGTGAATAGCTGTCAGCCAGAATCTCATGACTCTTCTTTTATAGATCAGGAAAATGTCGTTTATTTTCTTTCGTAAGCTCTTGTTGTGAAGAAAAGTTAGAAAGAGCAGGAGAAGAACAAGGCTCAGAGCGATATAAAAAATCCAGAGGGGCAAACCTTCTTTCTGATTTTCGGCCGGAGCAAGAAGATAGATAGCTTCTATTTGGCTCATTTTCTGGCCTCCTGGCCGGCTAAAGTCTATTACGCTTATTTTTTAGGCCATTTCCCGGCGCTTTTTCAAGTTGGTTTTTCCTTTCGAGCTTTAGGCTTTTATCCTGGTTGCTGTCAGTCGAGATGGCCCATTCCAGAAGATAAATGACAGCTGGCAGATTTTCAGCGGTCAGACTCTGAATATCCTGCTCGGAGTTGAAAAAGCCCCCTTCTTGAAGATCAACGGGTGGAAGCTCAATGGTAAAAGCTGGAATATTAAAAAAAGCATAAACCCAGTCGATAAAATCCCCGTTGGTTAGATAAAGGGAGGAGGCAGCCCGGCCTGTATAGTAAATACGCCCGTTTACCTCGCTCATCAGCCGGGCCATGTCCGCTGCCAGCTGTTGAAAGAGTGGTTCCTGCTCGGCAGGCAAATCAGCATAGCTCCAGGGATAAAGGATACTCGCTGAAAAGCTGTGATAGGAGATGGCTGCCGAAAAATTGACCTGTTGAAACAGGTCTCTAATGGCCCGGGTTTCAGGCTCAGAGAATGGCTGGCGCCCACGATAAGTTTCGGAGGCAGGGTGTGGGCTGGAACCGCTGTCATCTATTCCCCAGGCAAAAGAGTAATTTCGATTCAAATCAACTCCGAAAGAGCCGTCCAAATTTAAGCGGCGGTTTTTTCGCCACAGACGGTAATTTATAATAGAATAATCAAGACCATCTGGATTGATCAGCGGGACCAGCCAGATTTCTGAAGAATCGACAATGGTTTTTATCCGTTCATCCCGGGCATAATTTTTCAGTAAATAAGCGGCTATCTGCAGCGGAACTTCAACTGAAATCCACTCTCGGGCGTGATGACAGCCAAGGAGGGCCAGCCTGGGTTCATCTTCTCTCTGGCCGGGATGGTCACTAATTTTCAACGCATATATATTTCTTTTTTCCAGACTCTGACCGAGGATCGACAGCCTGGCAATTGATGGGTAATTCAAAACAAGTTTCTTTAGTTCTGATTCGAGCTCGGCATAGGAATGATAGGCCCCGTTCAGACTGTTTTGCTGTTGACTTAGATAGCTGCCGGCCAGAGCAGATGATATAGCGGTCAGGATTAAAAGCGAAAAAAAGAGCAGAAGGCCTCGAGGGGAAGTTTTATTTCTGGTAGTTCTAGCAGAAATTTTTACCTCCTGGTCCGGGATTTAAAAATTTTTTCTGGATAAAGATCCAGAGTAACTGCGATTTTTTGATTTTTTAAATTATGGCCTGAGCCATGTTCAAAGCCGATTGCTGTTGAAAAAGTCAGAGACAAGGACTCATTACCAAAGCCAGAGCCAAAGGTCAAATAATAATAAGTTGAAGAAATATCAGTCATGGGCTGAGGATCAATCTTGAAACCAACAAAGTAAGGTGTGGTCCAGCGCTGGCCTAAGAAGCTGGCTTGAATTTGATATTCCAGCCCGGCTCCGAGCTGAATGATGGCTTTAAAATCGCGGTTTAAATTTTCTCCAAAATAAGAATAGGAATAGTGGTCCCAGGCGAAATATCGCGACTCTAAAAGCAAATTGAGGTTATCTTTGAGTTTGTATTTTATACCAGCCCCTATGATCAATGGCTGGTTGGCCCGGTCGTCAGCCTCACCCTGAGTGGTCAGATTGACCTCGGCTGAGGTGTAGGTTAGAAGGCTCTGACTTTTGACCTTCCTCTGATAGGGAGGAATAAGGCTCAGTCCCGCCGCCAGGCGAGAGCTAATCAGGTAATTGAGGCCAAAAACAGCATAGAAGCCGGTCATCTTCTGCTGCCGGCTGTCGATCATCGAGGTTCCCTCCAGCGGCCAGTCTTCCTGCAGGTCTCTATTTATCCGGCCAGTTAAAAAAACCAGACTCAGGCCGAGGCTAAGCTTCGTCCTGAATTTTCTGGCCAGGGCCAGGCTAAAAGTCCTGAGATGTCCTCGTTGGCCGAGTTTCAGACTGTTATAAACATAGTCATTGTCAGCAGATTGGTAATCAATGGCCGGCCGGCCAAAATTTTCGCTTTGAGCCCAGGCGGCGGCCAGCGTGTACTGACCTGAATGACAACTAAAACCGACATAATTCAGTTCAAAGTTTCGATAGGTCAGGTTGGAATCAGTTGAGACAACTCCAGTGTTGACCAGCCAGTAATTAAAAAGCTGGGTCTGATTGAAGCCCAAATTGATGGTCAGAGTACAGGATTTAAGCGAAGTCAGCAGGGCCGGGTTAGCCAGAAGAATCTGACTGTTATGAGCCAGAGTCAACTGGGATAAACCGGTGCCCAGGGTAGCCGCTGAATCAAGTCCGAATTGATTCCAGCTGCCCAGCGGGCTTTCTTCTAAGTACTGGCCTGGCTTGAGTTGAGCGCGTGATAGACTGCTGCTGGTCAGAATTAAAATCATAGAAAAGAAAAAAATCCTGGCCAGTCTGGAAAAGGTTGAACAATCTTTCATTGAACCTTGACTCAAAAATTCTAACACCATCGCCTTTATTTTTAAAATGAAAAAAGGTATGATAGGAAAAAAATTGAGGGTGTTTAAATGACAGAGAAGGAAAGACGAATCAAGATCAGAAGTACCGGGGTTTACCTCCCTGATAAAGTGTTAACCAACGCTGATCTGGAAAAAATGGTTGACACCTCGGATGAATGGATCACCACCAGAACAGGTATTAAAGAGAGAAGGATCGTCTCTAAAGAACAGGTCACCTCTGATCTGGCTGTCAATGCGGCCAGGATGGCTCTGGAGAGAGGCGGTCTGAAAGCCGAAGATGTCGATTTGATTCTGGTTGCGACCAACACCCCCGATACAATTTTCCCGGCCACTGCCTGCTGGGTGCAGAAAAAACTGGGGATTAAGGAAATTCCTGCTTTTGATCTGGAAGCAGGCTGCACCGGGCTTCTTTATGCCCTCATTGTGGCTGAAAGCCTGATTCTCAGCGGGACAGCTCGCCGCATCCTGCTCATTGGTGCAGATATTTTAACTAAAATTACCAACTGGGAAGATCGGTCAACCTGTGTCCTTTTTGGCGATGGAGCGGGTGCCTTTATTTTAGAGGAAAGCGATGATGATTCCGGTCTGATTTCCCATTACTGGGGTGCTGACGGCTCTCTGGCTGAATTATTGATACTGCCTGGAGGTGGAACTCTTCATCCGGCTAATGAAAAGACGGTGGAAAAAAAGCTTCACTATCTTACGATGAAAGGCAATGAGGTCTTTAAACATGCGGTCAAGAGAATGGGTGAGTCTGCTCTGGAGGCTTTAAAAAGGGCTGGCCTGGATAAAAGCCAGGTTGACTATCTGATTCCGCATCAGGCCAATTTAAGAATTATTGATGCGACCGGAGAAAGACTAAACCTGCCCAAAGAAAAAATTGTGGCTAATATCCATAAATATGGCAACATGTCAGTAGCCACCATTCCGGTTGCTCTGCATGAGCTAGCAGAAGAGGGCAAACTTCAAAAAGGACAGATCATCGTTATGGTAGCTTTTGGAGCGGGGTTTACCTGGGCAGCAGCTGTCTACCGCTGGTGAACGAAATATCCTATCTATAAATAGCTGCTCAGCCTGAGCTTTTTCTACCTTATGACAGTCCGCACTAACTCAACTGGCTGTCTTGAAAATATCAGCCAGCTTAACCAGAGTCAGTTTTATTCCTGGTTCAGCTCTTCAAACTTTTTGATGAGATCAGCTTTCTCCAGTTTGCCAACGTGGCGGTATCTGATCTGACCTTTTTTGTCAATAAAGATAGAAGTTGGTATATACTGACCCGGCTTGAAAGCTTCCACGATATCTTTTCCGACCAGAGAGACCGGATAATTCATTTTGGCTTCATCGACGAACTTCTTCAGTTCAGCCTCAGATAGGTCGTCAACAGAGAAGCCCAGTATCTCCAGTCCTTTATCTTTAAGTTCGGCATAGGCTTCAATAAAATCTGGAATTTCTGCCCGACAGGGAGGACACCAGGTAGCCCAGAAATTAACCAGAACAACTTTGCCGGCCAGAGAGGCTAAACTGATCTGTCGCCCATCGAGGGTTGTCACCTCGAAAGCTGGAGCCAGTTCAGCTGAAGTTGAGGGCGAAGTGCTTCCACTGGCCGTTGTTTCTGACTTCTGGCAGGCATAGGTGGTTAAAAGCGCTACCAGCATGAATAGGATTATGATACTTTTCTTCATTCTTTTTCTCCTTTTGATCATCGGATCATATTGAATCAGTCACCAGTTTATAAGAGATTAGCTTACAGACCACACTTTTTCAGGATTTTCTGATAGTTGTTGTCAACTTCAGCCTGGATTAAATCGATTTCATCCTGCTTCAAATGGCGGAATCGTCCCTGCAGTTTAAGATACTCGGTAATCGGTTTTCTTTCTTTTATTTTAAGATTGAGAGTCCACTTTTCACCATTTTCTACTTCGTAAAGAGGAAAATAGCCGGTCTGAACGGCCAGCCTGGCCAGCTTGACCGTATCATCAGGGCGGCTCTTCCAGCCAGTTGGACAGGGTGCATAGATATGAATAAACCTGGTTCCATGAATGTCTTTAGCCTTTTTGAATTTTTTAACCATATCCTCCGGATAGGCGATGCTGGCGGTGGCGATATAAGGAATATCATGAGCGGCCATAATGCCGATGATGTCTTTTTTTCTTTCCTTTTTGTAGTGTTTGACAGGAGTGGTCGTTGTCCAGGCGCCAATTGGTGTGGCTGAGCTTCTCTGGATACCGGTATTCATATAGGCTTCATTATCATAACAGGCATAGATGAAATCTTCATTTCTTTCCGCTGCACCGGACAGCGCCTGAATCCCGATATCAAAAGTTCCACCATCGCCCGCCCAGGCCATAACTGTCGTTTCTTTATCACCAACCATATCAAGGCCGGCTCTAACTCCACTGGCGGAGGAAGCAGCGGTCTCAAAGGCGCAGTGATAGATAGGCACATCGAGCGAAGAGTGGGGGAATGGTCCGTCAATGACTGACCAGCAGCAGGCTGGAATGCAGAGGATAGTTTTCTGCCCCAGGGCTTTTAAAGCATATCTCATGGCCAGGGTTGCTCCGCAGCCCTGACAGGCTAAATGGCCGGAGCTCATCAGCTCCTCTCTTGGCAAAGTTATGGTCATTTTCCTTTCTTTACTCATTTTTTCACTCCTATCCAGACGATTTCTTCTTCGGGCCGATCGTGTTTAAGGGCATAATCAGCAATTTCTTTATAAGTCTCTCTGGTGATATCGCGTCCGCCCAGTCCGGCTATAAAACCAAAAATAGCCGGCTCGGATGGCAGTCCATACATAGCCGATTTAACTTCCTGATAAAAAACTCCATGGTGGCCGTAAGAGATATTCCGGTCAAGAACAGCCACCTTCGGGACTCTGGATAAGATGGATCTGACCTGCTCAAAGGGGAAGGGGCGGAAAAGCTTGATACGCAGATTGCCCGCCTTGACTCCCTGAGCTCGGAGCTCATCCACCACCACCCGGGCGGTCAGACCGGCTGTACCGGAGGTAACAAAAACCAGCTCAGCTCCGTCACAGAGATAATCATCAACCTGACCGAGATAACGGCCGAACATTTTTTCATATTCGCGTCCGGTTTCCTCGACCAGGGCTGGCACCTTTTCCATATCCTTCTGAAGCTTATAGCGCAGTTCCATATAGTGGTCTGGTGAAGTCAGACCACCAAAAGCATGGGGATCAGCCGGAGTCAGACGGTAAGGTGGATTAAAAGGTGGCAGATAGGCATCAACTTTTTCCTGCTCTGGAATTTCCACCACTTCATAAGTATGAGAAAGAGCGAAGGCGTCCAGAATGACCATGCTGGGAATCATCAGTTTTTCGGAAACTTTGTAAGCCTGAATGACGGTATCCAGCACTTCCTGGTTAGATGAGCAGTAGAACTGAATCCAGCCGGTATCTCTCTGGGAGAGACTATCAATCTGGTCAGTCCAGATGCTCCAGCCTGGCGCCATTGCCCGGTTAATATCACCCATAACAACGGGCATGCGACCACCAGAAGCCCAGTGCAGCATTTCATGCATCAAAGCCAGTCCCTGAGCGGAGGTGGCGGTAAAGGTCCGGGCCCCGGCCATTGAGGCTCCCAGACAGGCGGCCATAGCCGAGTGTTCAGATTCGACCTTAATGAACTTGGCATCAAGGATCCCATTGGCGCACATTTCCGACAGCAGTTCAACCACCTGAGTCTGAGGAGTAATCGGGTAGGCAGCGATGACCTGAGCTCTGGACAGCATCGCCCCGTAGGAAAGAGCGTGGTTTCCCATAATTACTTTTTTCATTTTTCCTCCTCAACCATAACAATGCATTTTTCCGGGCATTCTTCAGCACAGACGCCGCAGCCCTTGCAATAATCATAATTAACGACCGGCCACTCATCGACAATGTCAATGGAGGTATCCGGACAGAATTTCCAGCAAATCCCGCATTTAATACATTTGGATAGGTCTATAACAGGCTTAATATTCCGCCAGGCTCCTGTCTTGTTATAGAGCATTGAGCCCAGCGACATGGCTACCAGTGGCATTTCTTGTTCAGAGTTAAAGATTATTCTTTTATCATCTTTCTTTTTGCTCATCTCTTCCTCCCTCACGCTTTTTCATAAGCTTCAATGGCTGCCTGAACATTTTCTTCAGGCTTCTGAGGCACTCCTTCTTTGATAGCTTCGATCAGCGACTCCAGTTTGGTCAACTTTAATATTTTGGCCACAGCCCCAACAATGGCCGTATTAACAATGGGAGCAGCCAGCGTGCCCAGCTGGTGCCTGACTGCAATATCAGTTGCATCAATGGTAAAAACCTTGAATTTGTCAGGAAATTTGAATTCCTCTGGCTTTTTGGGGCTATTGATAATAATGTAGCCGCCATCCTTTAAACCGTCGGTGACATCAATGGCTTCGACCAGAGTTGGATCAACCACGACTACATGATCAGGCGTATAAATTCTGCTTTTGTCATAGATCGGCTTATTATCAATGCGGATAAAGGCAAAAACAGGGGCCCCACGACGTTCGACTCCGAACTCCGGGTAAGCCTGGACATAGTTGCCCTCTTTGGCCAGGGCATCAGCCAGAATCTTTGAGGCTACAACTGTCCCCTGGCCACCTCGTCCATGGAAACGAATTTCAATCATCTGCCTCTCCTTTTATCAGACTTATTACTCTATACTTCAGGCGAACGAGCCTGTTCGCCAGAAAAAAAGTCCAGCCGGTTACAATCGCCAATTCTTTGAGAATAAACTGTCCTCTGAGTTCCCAGAAATAATCAGCCAAAAAATCCTCTCTCCCCGGTATTTTTTGAATTCATACTGATTCAGGCTATTTAATAATTAGGATTTAGTTTAGACTTTGCCTCAATCAGTGTCAAGAAAATCATGATTGGTGCGGCTGTGTTCGGGACTGGTTCCCTTGTCTTTAAGATTGTAATAAAGGCTCTTCAGCCTCAGAGCATCGGCTTCGAGTGATGGGCTCTCGACAATAATTGTGCCTTTAAGGTCAACCTCAATAATGGCCTGAAGCCATTCATCGTACTGAAATTCTGATTCGTCAAGGTTGATGTGCTTGATCTCCCCGCGCTGGTTGAAGATGACGCCAGAAATATGGATGTGGGCGCTGGCCAGTGCCCGGTGGCCCAGCTTTCTCTCCACTTTTTTTAGCACCTGATAAAAATCCCGATAAGAGTTTATTTTTCCTTCTCTGGCAAAGATATGAGCAAAATCAAGACAGGGAAAAAGACCTTCCAGTTCCCGACAAAGGGCCAGGACTTCATCCAGAGTACCAAACTGCTGACGTTTGCCCATGGTTTCAATTCTGAGCCTGACCGGTATTTTTTCCAGCCGGCTGATGGACAGAATTTCTTTCAAGCTGTTTTTGATCTGGCTGTAGGTTTCCTCGGGGGTTTGGCGTCCATAATAGCCGGCGTGAAAGACCAGATCAGAAGCCCCGGCTACCCCGGCCAGCCGCAGAGAATTTAACAGCAGCTCCTGGCTACGTATCCTCTGTCCCTGATCCCCGGCATTAAGATTGATAAAATAAGGGGCATGAGCACTGAGCTTCACCCCTTGCTGACTGGATTTTATTTTGATCTGACGGGCTGTTTCCGGACCGAGTTTGAGCCCGTGTACAAATTCCAGTTCCAGCGCTTCCAGGCCCAGAGAAGCAACACAATCAACTGCTCGAAGAGAAGAATCTTCAGGACAGGAATGGGGGATTCCGGCCACACCGAAACGAACACCATTAGAAGCAGGAATCATCAGCCTCTCCATTCAAAAATTGGCTGACGATTTTCATCGCACAGAAGTCGCCGCACATGGAGCAGGCTGTGGTCTTTGATTTCCTTCGTTTTCTGATTTCAGCAAATTTTATGGGGTCTATAGCCAGCTTTTGCTGGGTTTCCCAGTCCAGTTTCTTTCTGGCCTTAGATAGCTGGAAGTCTCTTTCTATAGCTCCTGGAACGCCCTTAACGATGTCGGCCGCATGTCCGGCTATTCTGGCGGCGATGAGCCCATCTTTAACGTCGTCAAGTGATGGTAACCCGAGATGCTCGGCAGGCGTCACATAGCAGAGAAAATCAGCACCGGCGGCAGCCGCGATGGCGCCACCTATAGCTGAGACGAGATGATCGTAGCCGGGAGCAATATCGGTGACCAGCGGTCCCAGAACATAAAAAGGAGCCTGTTCACAGATTCTTTTTTCGAGCTTGATATTCATGGTTATCTGATCAAGGGGCACGTGGCCTGGTCCCTCGACCATGACCTGGACATCAGCCTCACGTGCCCTTCTGACCAGTTCGCCCAGGGTAAGAAGTTCTTCAATCTGGGGTCGGTCAGTGGCATCGAAAATTGCACCAGGCCTCAAGCCGTCACCGAGGCTTAAGGTAACATCATATTTCCGAGCTATGTCCAGCAGCCGGTCAAAATTAGCATATAAGGGATTTTCTTTCTGATGGCGAAGCATCCAGGCCAGATGAAAAGCACCGCCGCGGGAGACAATATCAGCTATTCGCCCCTGCTTTTTCAGCCTGTCCACCGCTTTGATGGTTAGACCGCAGTGGACGGTCATAAAATCCACACCCTCTTCTGCCTGCTGTCTGATGGTCTCAAAGAGATCATCCTCAGTCATTTCCACTATTGAGCCGCGTTTTTCTATGGCTTCAATAGCTGCCTGATAGACAGGAACGGTTCCCAGAGGGACAGTGGAAAGGGTAAGAAGCTTTTTTCTGATGCTTCTGATATCACCTCCTGTGCTTAAATCCATCACGGCATCAGTCTGGTATTTGAGGCTTAATTTTAGCTTGGCTATTTCACTCTGGAGATCGGGATAATCCCGGGAAGTTCCCAGATTGACGTTGACTTTAGTCCTCATTTTGCGGCCGATGGCTACTGGCCGGACTGATTTATGCCTTTTATTATATGGTATGACAATTTCCCCACTGGCCAGAAGAGACAAAAGCTCATCAGGCTCGAGCCGCTCTTCGGCTGCCACTTTCTTGAGGAAGGGAGTCAAAATACCTTTTCTTGCTTGCTTGACCAGGGTCATAATTGGCTTTCTTTCTGACTGGGTATTCTCGAAACTTCAGTATAGTTTACCCCCTGAATAGTGTCAAGGAAACCAGCCAGCCTTGTTATTTACGCTTGAAAAGTGAACTGCCTGAGAGTTACAAGGTCAGAAAATTAGTTTCCACCAGTAGCCTCTTCGGCCTGTTCCGCCTCTTCCCGCCTTTGTTTCTTGACTGTGTTAGGTCAGATACATTGAATTTACAAAAAGGTGATTTGTTGATAAATTAATTAAGAACGTCAAAGAGAAATGGATAAAAAAAAGAAATCTTCAGGCTTAAAAGCAGGGAGCTGCCTTTGTCTGGCCTTATTTTCCTTTTTGTCTGTCCAGGCTGTGCTCTTCGCCTTTCCCCGGACTGAAGGCGGACAGCTGCAGGATCTGGAGACGGCTTTAAGGGTCGCCAATTTTCTGGACGAGGTTGAGCGTTACCAGAGGGAAAATCGAGGTTACCAGAATAAGATAGCTGAATTTTCAGAGGCGGAGGTTTCCTCTTTTTTCCGTTATATTTTCTCGGAAGAGTCACCAACGGTTAAAACTATTGAGCTCAAGTTGCTTCCAGCTAATAAAATCGAAGGCTGGATTTTGCTTAACTTAAAAGATCAAGGTCTACCTTCTTATTTTAAGGAAGAAATTAATCTTTATTTTGTAGCCAGGCTGGAAACAGATCGCAGGCGAGTCAGGCTTGATATCGACAAACTTTATTTTGAGACCGAACCTGTTCATCCAGCGGTGGTTAATTCTCTGATTGATTTGATAGCCAGAAGTAATGGACTTGAAGCTCAGCGTCTTGATAGCTGGTATGAGCTACCAGCCGGGATTCTGGATTTAAAAACAGCCCGGGGCAAGCTCCTGGTTTATTATTGAGGGAGAGGTCTTAGAGGTGATCAGAATAATTGCTGGCCGGTATAAGGGGCGGGTTCTAAGGTTGGTCAGGAGCCCACTGGTCCGGCCATTGCCAGCCAAGCTCCGTGGTTCGCTGTTTAACATTCTTCAGGAGAGAATAACTGATACTAATTTTCTGGACGGCTTTGCCGGCACCGGTTCAGTTGGCCTGGAAGCTTTAAGCCGGGGGGCTCGCCGGGCGGTTTTTATTGAAGAATTACCATTAGCGGCTAAAACCATCGAAGCCAATATAAAAAAATGCGGGGCAGATGAGCTGGCTCTGGTCATTAATAAAGAATTTAACCGAGCAGTTATTGATCTGGCCAAAAAAAAGGTGACTTTTGACATTATCTTTCTCGATCCCCCTTATCGCCTTCTGGCTGACAGGAACCCCTTAAAAGTTATCAGAAAGAGGCAGATTCTCCGGCCAGACGGATTGCTTATCATCCGTCATCACCGCCGCTATTCACCCTCTAAGGATGATTTCGAATTAATTCGCCAGGTGAGCTTTGCTGACGATATTTTTTCTATTTATTCTGGTAAGATTATAGCTAAGCAGGACAACCAGGCTGAACGGGAACCTGAGAAACCAGGGCCAAAGGAAAGAAAAAAATCAAAGGTGAGTCTGGATAAATGACTGCTGACGACAAAGCTAATCCCCGGCCTGAGAGCGGTCTCAGACTTAAAGAAGAAGAAATTTTTTCCGGGCTGGGACCGGCCAGGGGTTCGTTGCTTTTTCTCGGTCGCTATACCTTAAAAGAGGTCATGGCTGTCCTGGCCAGAAAAGGTTTCTTTCGTGAAGCCAGGAAAAGGAATCTCTGGCCGCTCAGTTACCGGCTTGATTCTTCTGATTATCCTGTCCAGAGATTGCTTATTTACTGGGAGAAAGAAGATCCAGACCGGATCGTCGTTGATTTGAAGCTCAAGGAAAGCCGAACAAAATTTCTGGACCCGGAGAAACACGGCTATAAACTGCCGGTTCAGCACAGCCTCTTATTTGAATGGCTTACCCTGCAAAACCCGAGGCAGGAATTTTCCGGACACCATGGTCCGCTTCCCGGTCAGACCAGACCAGGTTTAAGCCTTTCCAAAAAAATTCTGGAAATTTTCCTCTATTTAGCCAGACTGATTGAGCTGGATGCTCTGGTCGCTTTTCCCGCCTACTTTCATAATGCCCTGCTTTTTTCCAGGTACCTTTATTTTGTCAACCCTGTCAAGGAAGGCGAAATTAAGGCCATCCGTCGTCAGTTCAATCATGTTCCTTTCCGTCAACTGGCCTGGGCAGTTTACCTGGGCTGCCTGGAGACAGATGATGGTCAGGCCTATGAGTGGCAGGCAGAAGAGCAGGTTTATCCGCTAAGTGAATCGCTGAAAGAGTATATAAATTCCAGAGTCTATAAAGAAATTGCCCGTCATGTGGAAAAAACCTCCAGATTTAAACTCAATCTGGAGCTTTTCCAGGAAAAAAGCCAGAAGGCAGGAATTCTTTACTGATGAGGTTAAACCTGCTATAATCTGGAGCCTGAAGAGGAGAGAAGAGTATGAAAAAAGGAATTCATCCCGAATATCAGGAATGCACCGTTATCTGCGCCTGCGGCAATACTTTTAAAACCAGATCAACAAAAAAAGAGATCAGGGTTGAAATCTGCTCTCAGTGTCATCCCTTCTTCACCGGCAAACAGAAAATCATGGATACAGCTGGCCGGGTGGAGAAATTCAGGAAAAAATATGCGGCTAAAGCCAAAAAATAATAAACATGCTTCAGGAATTAAAAACTGTCGAAGAAAGATACCGACAGGTTGTTTCGCTTCTATCTGATCCCACCGTCACTTCTAATGTCCAGAAGATCAAAGAGCTGGCCCGGGAGAGGGCTGAGCTGGAACCTCTGGTCAAAAAATACGAAGAGTTCAAAAAGGTAGAAAAAGAACTGGCAGAGTCCAGTTCGATTCTGTCTGAGGCTGATTCTGATCCGGAACTAAAGCATCTGGCGGAAGCCGAACTCGAGTCGTTAAAGTCAAAAAAAGAAGCTTTAGAAAAAGAGTTGAAGCTGATGCTTCTGCCTAAGAATCCCAATGATGAAAAGAATGTAATTCTGGAAATCAGGGCCGGAGCCGGGGGAGATGAAGCTTCACTTTTTGCTCAGGACTTGCTCCGCATGTACACTCGTTATGCCGAGCAAAAAGGTTGGAAATGGGAGTTGATGGATGTCAGCTATTCACCCATCGGCGGCATCAAAGAAGCCATTGTCAATATCCAGGGAAAGAAAGTTTATTCCTGGCTGAAGTATGAAAGCGGTGTTCACCGCGTGCAGAGAGTGCCAAAAACTGAAGCGGCTGGCCGAATTCACACTTCGACCGCCACGGTAGCTGTTCTGCCTGAGGCTGAGGAGATTGACCTTAAAATTGATCCGAAGGATTTGAAAATAGAAGCTTTTGGCGCCTCCGGTCCTGGCGGCCAGAATGTCAACCGGAATTACACCGCCATTAGAATCACCCATAAGCCTTCCGGTCTGGTGGTTTCCTGCCAGGATGAAAAATCACAGCACCGCAACAAAGAAAGAGCTCTGAAAATTTTAAGAACGAGATTGGTAGACATAGCCCAGAGCGAACAGCACAGCCGGATTTCTCAGGACAGGAAGCGGCAGGTCGGGAGCGGTGAACGCAGCGAAAAAATAAGAACATACAACTTTCCTCAGTCCAGGGTGACCGATCACCGGCTAAACGAAAATTTTTATGATATTGAAGCCATCATGGATGGTGATCTGGATGAGATCATCGAGAAACTGGTCGTCTATTTTCAAACCAGAGCCCTCGAAGAAAACAGGTCTGAGGAAATTGCCAATCAGCCAGTTGAATTCTAAGACTCTGGACCAGCTATTCCGGGAGACAGCGGCCAGGCTGTCAGTCAGCACCTGTCCTTTTCTTGAAGCACGTCTTTTGATTCAGGCAGCCGGACGGATGGGGGAGGGAGAGTTTTTCACCAAGCTGTCCGAGCCAGTAGATGCAGAACTCGAAAAGAATCTGGAGCAGCTGGCAAGGCAAAGGCTAGACGGCTGTCCGCTAGCTTATCTTCTTGGCTATAAAGAGTTCTGGGGATTGACTTTTAGGGTTAACCGTTCAGTTTTGATTCCCAGACCGGAAACCGAGCTGGTAGTGGAAAAAATTCTAACTCTTCCTCTACCAGCAGAGCCGTTGATTCTTGACGTGGGAACTGGCTCGGGCAACATTGCTATCTCCCTGGGAAAAGAACTCCCCTCAGCGAAAATAATTGCCACGGATGTTTCAAAGAGAGCCCTCCGGCTGGCGGCGGTCAATGCCCGCCTGAACCAGGTTAACAATGTTAGATTCATTCTGAGTGACCTGTTTAAAACTTTTGAGGAGAGTCAGCTGACTTTTGATCTTATCGTCAGCAATCCCCCTTACGTAGCCCGGGCCGACTGGCAGATCCTGGACAGACCGGTCAGGGATTTTGAGCCGAAAAAAGCTCTGCTGGCCGGTCAGGATGGTTTGAACTTTATCAGACGGCTGGTGAAAAAAGCCGGTCAGTTTCTACAACCGGCTGGCTTTCTGGTCATGGAAATCGGCGCCGGCCAGGCCAGGAAAGTGGTTGAATTATTAGAGACTGGTTGGAGTCAAATCGAAATAATTAATGATTATTCCGGCTTACCCCGGGTTGTTTCTGCCCGAAAAAAATCTGCTCAGGCTTGAATACTCTGAGCCTGAGTTGTTTCAGGTTAATTTTTATTTTTGAGGAGCGGCTGATATTCTTCAAAAGAAGGAATCAACCTGGTTGTTTCGTAGCGGATTCTTTCCCATTTCTCAATGTCAAGTGAGCAGAAAGCTTCAACTACCTGCGGGTCGAAATGGGAGCCGGCATTTTTAATGATTTCTTCTCGAGCAGTGTGAAAATCTCTTTCTGCTCGATAGGGGCGATGAGAGGTGATAGCATCCAGAGTGTCGGCCAGAGCAAAAATCCTGGATTCCAGCGGGATTTCTTCCCCTTTAAGACCACGTGGATAGCCTGACCCGTCATATTTTTCATGATGGTAAAGGATAATGTGACCAACCTCAGCCAGCATCTTCATCTCTTTGATTAAACCAAAGCCCAGGGTCGGGTGAAGCTTAATCTTGGCCCACTCATCGGAAGTTAACTGTCCCGGCTTTTTTAAAATCGAATCAGGAATGGCAATCTTGCCTATGTCGTGGAGTAGTGAACCTTTCCTGATATTGTCCAGCCTGGCTGCCTGGTTAATGCCCAGCAACCTGGCCAGAACCTGGCAGTACTTGGAGACAGTTTGAGAATGGCCGAAAGTTTCGACATCTCTCAAATCGAGAGCAGTCATCAAATTTTCCACAGTCGTATCGTAGATCTCTTCCAGCTCCAGCCTTTTCCTGATATGACGGGAGTGCTCGAGTTTCAACCTGGTCAGATTTTTTAAATAGATTTCATTGTCGTGCTTTAGCTGACGACGGGAGATTTCAGCCCGAACCGCAGAGAAAACCGAGGCGAGGTTATGGCGGGAACAGACATAGTCGATCAAACCTGCTTGAAGGTAGGTAAGATAGTGGTTAGCAGTAAGTGAAGAAGTCAGCATGATGATTGTTAAATCGCGGCCAGCTGATTTTAATAACCGCAGCTGGTTGATTTTATCTGCTTTATCCGGCTGAGGCGAGACAATCAGGATGGTGTTTTTCAGCCATTTATCAGCCTGGCTGGGGGGAGGTAAGTCAGGCGAGGTTTCCACCTCGACTTTCAGGCTCTGCAGGTAGTCGAACAACCGCTGGCGGTATTTCTGATCAGCATCAGTTATCAATACTTTTAGCCGGCTATTTTGATTATTCTGATGATTATTATTCAAATCGGTACCCGCATTTATCTTATCTGTATACATTATTTAGAGCTAAAGAGCAATAGAGAGTTTGCTGACAGCAAAGTTAAGAGGAGAGGCTGGCTGTTAGGTGGAAAGGTGAGAAAAAGCCGCTTTCTATCACCCCTGATGCCTGATCTTGATCACCTCGAACAGCGAGCAAAATACTGTCCGGTCTCACCTGAAATTTATCTTGACACTGCCCAGCGGTGATTTTAGAATGGAAGAGCCAGGGTCGGAGGAAAGGTCAGTGGATATAAATAGCAACACCGAAAAAAAACCATTTTCAATTATTCAAGAAATCGAAGCCCAGCTCGAAAACTATCTGCGGCGTCAGCATGAGGAAATTGAAAGAAAATTAGAACAGAGGATTCAGGAAGAGCGGGAATTGGCCAGACAGCAGCTAGCTCAGATTGAGGAAGAAGTGAAGAAAGAATGGCAGGCCCTCGAAGAATATAGCCAGCTGTGGGAGCAGTTTGAAGGGGAAAGAAATCAGATCCTGCAAAAAATGAGAGAATATTATAATAGCATTGTTGAGCGGCAGAAAAGGATTGAAGAGCTGGCCAAAGAGACTGCCGAGGATATAAGAGCCATTAATGAGCTGCAGGACAGGCTGGAGGAAATCCGCGGTCAGTCAATGGAAAAATCAGCTTTTTTAAAGCGTCAGCTGGAAGAAAAATTCGGATTGAAGCCAGAATTGCTGGAAAAAACCTCCGAGCCGGTTGAAGATATAGACTTGAGCTCTGAACTGGAAAAGCTGCAGAAGGTTAAAGAACTGCTGATTCTGGAAGCTAAAAGCCAGGAAGAATCAGCTTCGGCCAGCAGCCCGACAGAAATCAGGAGCGCTGAAGCTGATGAAGCCCGAAGCGAGCAGAAAGAAGAGTCCGGGGGAAAAATAGAAGTCCCTGCAACCAGTAACTCCGATCTATCCTCGGATAAAGAGCCAAGCCTTGAAGAGAAGCTGGCTGAAGAGATAAAGAGGGGTCTGGTAGAAAAAATGAGCAGTGCCAGAGCAGCGGAAGAAGACCAGGACAATAGCCAGGAAGATGAAAGTGGCAAAGCCGAAAGCCAGGAGCTAATTCTCTGTTATCATCAGGAATCAGCTAATGGCTCGGGCCGGATCGGTTATTATCAGAAAGATAATCATTGTATTTTTGAAGTCCAGGAAATTCTCAATAGAATTAAAAAGACGGTGGAAGAAGCTAAAAAAGCCTATTATAAACTGAATCTGGTCAGCTCGGTCAAAGAACAGTTCTTTTTAAAAAGAGAATTGATTGCTGAGCAGGAGGGACTGAGGAAATACCTGCAGAAAGTCCTTTCGCTAATAGATAAGAAAGGATTTAGTTTTCCCCTGCTGGCTCAGGATATTTTAAATCGGGCAGTGGTAGAAGAGCTGGTCGAATTACTGCGCACTCAAAACTGGGGAGCACCTGAGGATCTAAACCACTTTGAACAAAAAGTTCTTACCATCATCTCAAGCTTTGAGGAACGATTGAATCCGCCCTCGGTTTATTATTCGACCCTGCGCAAGGAACTCGGCTTATAAAACCGGCCTGGAACCGGCGATTTCTTATCCCTATCTTAATTATAATTTTCTTTTTGAATTTCCTGAAAATAGTCCTGAAGGAGACCGAGATCTTCCGGGCTCAGGTCTTTAAATCGCAGGCCGGTATAGAAGGTTGGGGTTTCAGTACCTGCTTTTTCAGAATAAACAACTTCTGTCTGCAACCACCTGGCTTTTTTGCCCAGAACCAGAACAACTTCTAATGGTCTGGAGACAGGCAGAGGTTTTTCTGAAATTATTTTCGTTCCGCCCAGACTGAGATTAATGGTCTTGCTGACCTTGAACTCAGAGTCTTCCTTATAAATTAAAAAGGTAGAAGTAAAATATCGCTGGAAATGTCTTTTTTCCCGGTAAAGTTTCTCCTGAAAACCAATAGCAGTGGCTGGTTGCTCGCCACTTTCCCAGTCGCGGGAATAGGCGACGACCCTGTTTTTCAGAACAGCTTTGGGTTGACCTTCAGACGGTGGCAGTCTCCAGGTCTCTTTACCTTTGGCTGCGGCCAGAGCCAGGTCACATTCATGGACAAGATGTTTTAAATCATCTCTGGTCAGTCCTTCGCTGCTCATCATCTGCCGGCGAGGATAAATAGTCACACCGAAAGACATGGTCAGATTATTTCTCGGCTGATATTCTTCAAAGGGAAAATAATGTTCTTCAATATTTTTTCTGATTCTTTCCGTTAGCTGGCAGGCCTCTTCCAGGCTGGATACCCCTTCCAGGAAAAAGAGAAATTCCTCCCCACCATAGCGGCAGATTAAATCTTCTTCTCGAACAGACTGACGCATGATAAGTGCCAGCTCCTGTAGCAGCCTGTTGCCGGCCTCGTGACCATTCCTGTCATTATAGTGCTTGAACCAATCGACATCACCCATGACCATGGCGAAAGACCCTTCTTCTTTTTTTCTCTTGCTCATCGAGTTAACCTTTTGCAGAATACGGTCAAAGAAAGGGTCAGCTCGCAGCAAGCCGGTCAGGGCATCATACTGAATCAGATTGAGCTTGGTCATGGCGATGCCGATATGTTCTGAAAGTCCGCGCAGAATCTCCTGATCTTCCTGGCTAAAACCTTCTGCCACCAGTTCACCGGCCGACGATTTGTTATACACTTCAACCACTCCGATAATCTGGTTTTCATAAATGATAGGTACAGCCAGAATACTCTTCAGCGGTTCTTTCAGATTATGCTGGTAACGGATAGAATATCTCTGGTCAGAAGCCGAATCGGCCAGATTAATTTCCAGTCCATAAGTAGCCACAGCCGAGGCAAAGTCCGGGGCTCCCAATCTGGCCACATATCTGTAAGTCTCTGGATGGGTAATAAAGGTATCATCCCAGATGATCGGTTTGAGGTGCTTGCCCAGAGTTTCATTTTCTTCGATGAGATAAATAGTCAGGCCTCTGGCTTCCAGCAATTCTTTGATTTCCGGGACGACACCCAGCAGGCTGCTGACATCGTTAGCCAGGTAAATTTTTCTGATAATGCCTTCTGTTTTCTGCCGCTCTTTTTGAAACGAGATATAGCGGGTCTCAATCGTCAGGCGCTTTTCAAGTTCCCTTAAATAATTTTGATTTATTAGCTGTTTTATTTCCTTGATTTGTCTGAAAATTTCTCTGGTATTTCTGGCTGACAGGGATAGTGATTGCTGAAGTTCAGCCCATTCTTTTTTGATGCGGCTGACATAAACCGCTCTCTGCAGCAGAAGGCTTAGTATGGGTTCCAGGGGCTGGCCGTTATTGTCCAGAACATAATCCAGATAGTACTCCTGCGGCCAGGTCAGGAGCATCTGATAGACCTCAGCCTCATTGCTGCCAACGATTATGACTGAAACATCGGGCTTGATCAGTTCTTTCCAGCGGTCATAAGCGGCATAGCTGCTGTCAACCACCATCGCCCAGAAATCGTGGCTGTTCATCAGGGCCTTAAGCTCTTCCGGAGAATTAGCGACGATGGGCTGAAATTCACGCTCGCAGACTCTGACTATCTTAAGAGCCTGTTCTATCTCGCGCACCAGGACCAGAACGCTAACCTGTAGCATGTTGACGGGAAAATAATTTTTTCCCTGAGTCCTCCTATATAACCTTAGAAACCTTAGCTTGCTTATAATCTACTTAAATTATTTTATAGAGTCAACTTATTTTTATAGGCGGCTCAAAAAAAATCGAGGGGAGCAGACGGCCGCACTCCAGGTCTGAATTTTGAATAACCAGGGCCAGTATGCTATATTTTAAACGTCCTAATTCTTATTCCGGACAGATTTTTAATGGTTAAAGTTAGATTTGCTCCCAGCCCGACCGGTCAACTCCATGTTGGTGCTCTGCGGACTGCTTTATTTAACTGGCTTTTCGCCCGACATAATCGAGGTTTACTTGTCCTCCGCATTGAAGACACTGATGTCAGCCGGTCTTCTGAGGAAATGACTCAGTCTATTTTGCAAGCACTGCAGTGGGTAGGCCTGGACTGGGATGAGGGGCCGATTTACCAATCACAGAGATTTGATATTTACCGCCAGGCTGCACATGAGCTCGTCTCTCGTGGTCAGGCCTATTATTGTTTTTGTACGCCTGAGGAAATAGAAAAAAGAAGGCAGGATAAGATAAAAAGTGGTCAGCACTGGAAATATGACCGCCATTGCCTTCATCTCTCGGCTGAGGAAAAAAAGGAACGGCTGGAGAAAGGTGTGCCAGCTGCCATCCGTTTTTTAATGCCGGATGGAATCACTGAATTTGACGACCTTATCCACGGTCATATTGCCGTCGAAAATAAAAATCTGGAGGATTTCGTTCTACTGCGCAGCGACGGCTTCCCAACCTATCATCTGTCGGTGGTCGTCGATGATATTGAATCTGGTATTACGCATGTGATCAGAGGCGATGATCATATTACCAATACGCCCAAGCAAATCCTTCTTTATCGTGCTTTTCAAAAAGAAATTCCTCAATTTGCCCATCTGCCGCTCATTCTGGGGCCGGATCGCAAAAAATTGAGCAAAAGGCATGGCCATACGGCGGTACTGAGTTTTCGTGAGCAGGGCTATTTACCCCTGGCTTTTTTTAATTTTGTTGCTCAGCTCAGCTGGTCACCGGGCAAAGAAGAAAGGATATACAGCCGGGAAGAAATGATTGAAGCTTTCTCCCTGGAACATATCAGCAAAGGTAGTCCGATCTTTGATCTCAACAAGCTGCAGTGGCTTAACAGTCGGTTAATAAATGAAATGCCGGTTTCGGAGCTCATCAGTGAGCTTCGCCCCTGGCTGGAAAAGAAAGGACTCTGGGCAGATGCTTTTCTCACCGAAAAAAAAGAGTGGCTGGAAAGACTGGTAGCACTGGTCAGGCCCAGAAGCAGAACGCTGCTTGAGCTGACCGACATGCTCGCTCCTTTTATTTCCAATCAAGTTGACTATGACCCTGAAGCCGTCAGAAAACATTTGCTTGATCCCTGTCTGGAAGAGTTACTGCCAAAGTTAAAAGCGGATTTTGAGCAACTGACAACCTTTATGGCCCCTGAACTGGAGCAGGTGGTGCGGGGCCGGGCTGAAAAGGAAGGGGTCAAGGCGGCTGTTTTTATTCATGCCCTGCGCGTGCTCTTGCTCGGGCGGGCGGTTGGGCCTGGAATTTTTGAAACTCTCGAGATGATGGGGAAAGAAAAAACACTGGCCAGGCTGGGAAGACTGGCCGAGGTCAGGAAATCAGTACAGGAAACAGGGGAGGTAAGAAATGGTTGATCAACCAAAAACAGCTTATAAACCGGTTAGAGCACCGCGCGGTAACCGCCTTCATTGTAAAGGCTGGTCGCAGGAAGCGGCCATGCGGATGCTCATGAATAATCTTGATCCGGAAGTGGCCGAAAAGCCGCAGGAACTTATTGTTTACGGTGGGACAGGGAAAGCTGCCCGCAACTGGGATTGTTACCATGCTATTGTTAACAGCTTGAAAAAACTGGAAAACGATGAAACACTGCTCGTCCAGTCGGGCAAGCCGGTCGGCATTTTTAAGACGCATCCTGATGCGCCACGCGTTTTGATTTCCAATGCCATGCTGGTCCCGAAATGGGCCACCTGGGATGAATTCAGGCGGCTGGAAGCCCTGGGGCTGACCATGTACGGCCAGATGACTGCCGGAAGCTGGATCTATATTGGGACACAGGGCATTTTACAGGGAACTTTTGAAACGCTGGCTGCTGCGGCTCGAAAACATTTTGGTGGCTCGCTCCAGGGCAAACTGGTCGTAACAGCCGGGCTGGGAGGAATGGGTGGTGCTCAGCCCCTGGCTATCACGATGAATGGTGGAGTGGGTATAATTGCTGAGGTTGACCCGGCCAGAATCAAACGTCGGCTGGATACCGGCTATGTTGACACCATGACGGACAGCCTGGATGAAGCGCTGAAAATGGCTGACCAGGCATTGAAAGAGGGCCGGGCTTTATCGATCGCTCTTCTGGCTAATGCGGCTGATTTTCTGCCCGAGCTGGTCCGACGAGGAATTACACCTGACGTTCTGACTGACCAGACCTCGGCTCATGATGAACTTAATGGTTATGTGCCGCGTGGTTTACCTTATAAGGAAGCGCTTGAATTGAGGAAGAAAAATCCGGAGGAATATATCCGCCGTTCTTATGAATCAATGGCTGCCCACGTTGAGGCTATGCTGGAACTGCAGAAAAGAGGAACCAGAACTTTTGATTATGGCAACAATATTCGCGGTCAGGCTCAGAAGGCCGGTGTGGAAAATGCTTTTGATATTCCTGGTTTCGTTCAGGAATACATCAGGCCGCTTTTCTGCCTTGGCAAGGGCCCTTTTCGCTGGGTTGCTCTGTCTGGTAAACCGGAAGACATTTATGTGACCGACGAGGCCGCGCTCAAAACTTTTCCTCATGATGAATCTCTGGCCAGGTGGATTAAAAATGCCCGGCAAAAGGTCAAATTCCAGGGACTGCCGGCCCGCCTCTGCTGGCTGGGCTACGGGGAAAGAGCTTTGTTTGGTGATGTGATCAACACCCTGGTCAAAAAGGGAAAGATCAGTGCGCCGATAGTTATCGGGCGGGACCATCTGGATACCGGTTCGGTTGCTTCGCCCAATCGCGAGACAGAAAAAATGAAGGACGGCTCTGATGCTATCGCCGACTGGCCGATTCTCAATGCGCTGCTCAACGCTGTTAACGGTGCTTCCTGGGTCTCGGTCCACCACGGCGGTGGGGTGGGAATTGGCTTATCCATTCATGCCGGCATGGTGATCGTGGCCGATGGTACGGCGGCCATGGCCAGACGTCTGGAGCGAGTGCTGACCGTTGATCCGGGCATTGGTGTTGTCCGCCATGCTGATGCCGGCTATGAAGAGGCGATAGCTTGTGCTCGCCGTAATAAGATTAAGATGCCCTGTCTGCCTAAGAAGGGATCGAAGTAAAAATTATCCGGTTAGAGTTGATGTGCCCAGATTGAATTCGAAGAGCGGGCGGAGTGAAGCAAGCTCGGTGAATAGAGCTCACTATTTCATGATAATATTTTAAGCAGCCGGTATTCTGGCTCAAAAATCAGTTTTTTGGGTTTAATCGCCGTCTCCAGCGGCACAAGCTTAATCTGTTCGTCCTTCAAAGAGACACATTTGTCAGTTTCACCGGCCAGTAGTGCTTCCACAGCGGCGCTACCCAGCTTGGCACCCAGCAGCCGGTCAATAGCTGTCGGACGTCCTCCGCGCTGGATATGGCCGAGAACAGCTATTCTTGTTTCAAGACCGGTAAGAAGGGTGATAGCTGTGGCGACATCCTGAGCCCGGGCTTTGCCTTCGGCCACAATTATAATCCAGCTGACCTTGCCCTGAGCGTTTCCTGCCTGTATTTCTTGACAGATTTCATTTAGATCAAAATCCTGCTCGGGCAGGATAACATCCTCACAACCACCGGCCAGGGCCACCTTCATGGCCAGATAGCCACAATCGCGACCCATGACCTCGACGACAAAAATTCTCTCCAGACTGGTCGCCGTATCACGAATTTTATCCAGCGCATCCAGGGCAACATTGACCGCCGTATCGGCCCCCAGACACTGCTCAACCTGATTGACATCGTTATCAATAGTAGCTGGCACCCCGATCACCTGAATACCATACCGAGCAGCCAGAACATGGGCTCCGGTCAGCGAGCCATTGCCGCCAATAACAATCAGACCGTCGATCTTGTGTTTTTCGATTGTCAGTAAAGCCTGTCGCTGGCCTTCCTCCGTCAAAAATCTTTCAGAACGGGCTGATTTTAAAATAGTTCCACCCAGGTTGATGATGCCTGACACTGCCCGCCGATCAAGGGAACGCAGCTCGCCGTCAATCAGCCCATCATAGCCCTTGATTATGCCCAGAACCTCTGCCTGCTGGTTGGTAGCTGTTCTAACCACAGCTCTCAAAGCAGCATTGATGCCGGCACAATCTCTGGTTATAACTCCAAGACGTTTGACCATAGCTTTTACCTCAAAAAATAAAATCCCTTGAATGTTAGCAGAAATCCGGGCAGCTTTAAAGCAGCCGGCCTTTTCTTCAGGCAGTGATAGCCTGCTTGGAGAAACCTATTCCAGCTGGCCCTTCATGTATCTCATATATTCTTCTGCGTTCTCCGGCGGCCTGGTGTAGAGACTGACTAAGATAACTGCCAGAAAGGACAGAATAAAAGCCGGGACATATTCAGCTAAAGCCGCTCGAAGCGAAGGTATTAAATACCAGATAATCTCGGTGGCAGAACCGACCAGAATTCCGGCAATGGCTCCGGCTCTGGTTGTTTTCTTCCAGTAAAGGGAAAGAAGAATAGCCGGGCCAAAAGCAGCCCCGAGTCCACCCCAGGCAAAGAGCACCAGATAAAAAATGACTTTATCACCATAGGCAGCCAGGAAAATGGCAATAATGGAGACAAGCAGGGTGACCAGCCGGCTCAGCCAGACCAGCCTTTTTTCGGGGATTTGCCTTCCAGCAGCCAGAATCTTCTGGTAGGCATCGCGGACAACAGCCGAAGAAGCTACCAGTAACTGAGACGAGGCAGTAGACATAATGGCCGCAAAAATAGCAGCAATGGTCAGACCAAAGAGAAAAGGATGGAGATGCTGGGAACCAAGCAAGGGATAGACGTTCTCCGGGTCCTGGTTGGGGAGGTTGGCAGCACTTTGATAAATTGCCCGGCCAGCCAGCCCGATGAAAATAGAACCCCAGGCCATCAGCACATTCCAGACAGTCCCGATCAAGCCCGTTTTATTCAGCTTTCGGGGATCCTCGATGCTCATATATTTGTTAAGAATATGAGGATTGCCGGGAGAACCAAAGCCTATCCCTAGAAAACCAAGTAAAGCCCCAACTGAAATGGCAAAGGGATCAAGATAACCGGGGGAGACATCCTTCAAAGTGGCCAGGAGCTTGCCCAGTCCACCAAATTGAATAATAGCAATAACGGGCAGAATCATCAGGGCAAAAATCATAAAGATACCCTGGAGCATATCAGTCAGGCAAACCGCCAGAAATCCCCCCAGGACAGTATAAAAAATAACTATGCCGGCGGTAATTAATATGCCTTGCTGCTGGGTTATATTAAAACTGGCTGAAAGAGATTTTCCGCCTGCGCTAAACTGAGCAGAGACATAAGCGGTCATAAAAATCAGAATAGGGATCAAAGAAACCAGCCGGAGAAGATGCTTGTGATCGTCAAACCTCGACTCCATATAATCAGGAATTGTGATGTCGCCCTTTTTACCTGTAAAGTAGCGTAATCTCTTTCCGGCGTAGACAAACATGAAAAGCTCGACCAGAATATACCCTACGACTGACCAGACTGCTGAGACCCCGCGGGTAAAAGCCATTCCCGAGACTCCAATGAGCAGCCAGGCTGAACGGCCTGAAGTGACTGCTGACAGAGCGACCACGAATGACTTCATCTTCCGTCCGCCGAGGAAAAACTCTCCAATACCGCGCGAAGAATATCTGGTGGTAATAATGCCAACTGCCACCATCATGAAGACGTAGAGTAAAAAGGCGGCCAGGGCCCAGGGACTGGTGGTAACGCCGAGGACATTCATCTTGATCCTCCTTCGTTGGAGGTCAGAATAAAAGCCAGAAGAATAATAGCTGCTGGCAGGATAAACAGGGCAAAGATGGTTGAGAACATGGCCAACCTCCTCATTCTTTTATGGCAAATAAAATATCACAGGGCCTGGCAAGCTGGCAATAATCTTCTGCCTGATGAGCTTGATATTTTCAATAAGAGCTGTGACTTTACAGCCCGGGTTAAGTTAGCTGCCGGTCAGTTTTCTCTGGCATAAGGCCTTTTCTTGTGTTATTAATAAAAACAGCCTTAATTTTTGAGGAGGCTTTTTATGAAGGATAAAAAAATGTTGGTTTTTAGCCTGGCTTCGGTTACTCTGGGCCTGGCGCTGGTTCTGATAGCCTGCCAGCAGCCAGTCCGGGAAAAGATTGTTTATCCACAAACAAAAAAAGTGGATGTAGTTGATGATTATTTTGGAACAAAAGTGCCCGATCCCTATCGCTGGTTGGAAGATGATAATTCGGAAGAGACGAAAAAGTGGGTGGAAGAACAGAATAAAGTAACCTTTGCCTATCTCGAAAAAATTCCTTACCGCCAGAAAATAGGTGAGAGATTAAAAGATCTCTATAATTACCCGCGCCTGGGTCAGCCGTTTAGAGCTGGCGAATATTTCTTCTTTTACAAGAATGATGGACTTCAAAATCAGTCAGTAATTTATGTTCAAAAAGGGCTGGATGGCGAGCCTGAGGTTTTTATTGATCCCAACGAGTTGTCTCCTGACGGGACAATCAGAATCGGGCTGGCTGGCTTATCACCGGATTTCCGCTATGTAACTATCTCCCGTTCAGAAGCCGGTTCAGATTGGTCAGAATTAAGGGTGATGGAAATAGCCAGCAAGCAGGAACTGCCTGACCGGATTCGCTGGGTCAAATTCTCGGCTGCTGCCTGGTATAAAGATGGCTTCTTCTATAGTGGCTATGACCAGCCAGCACCGGGTGAAGAGCTCAAAGCCCGTAATGAATATCAGAAAGTTTTCTATCATAAACTGGGTGAACCTCAGGAAAAAGACCAGCTGATCTATGAAGATAAAGAGCACCCTTTAAGATATGTAAATATGGGAGTAACCGAGGATCAGAAATATGGGATTCTGGTGATTTCGGCCGGAACTTCAGGCAATGAGATTCACTGGAAAGATTTGAGCCGTCCGAATTCATCCTTCCAGCTGTTAATTCCAGGCTTCGATTACGATAGCGAAGTTATTGATAATCTTGAAAATAAATTCCTGGTCAGGACCAATATAGGTGCGCCCAACTACCGGTTGGTGCTGATTGATCCGGAAAAACCATCCAAGGAAAACTGGCAGGAAATCCTGCCGGAAAAACCTCAGGTTTTAACCGCCGCCGCTACGGCTGGTGGCTACCTGTTTGGTACTTACCTCCAGGATGCTCAAACGAAAGTTTATCAGTATAAACCAGATGGTCAGCTGATCCGGGAAATTGAATTACCGGCTATCGGCACCGCTTCTGGCTTTGGTGGCTGGCGTGACGATAAATTTATTTTCTACACTTTTAATTCATTCAATTACCCGCCAACTATTTATAAGTATGATTTAGCTACTGGCCAATCAGAGGTGTTTAACCAGCAAAAAGTCAAATTTAATCCTGAGGATTATGAGGTTAAACAGGTCTTTTATACCAGTCGGGACGGAACCAGAGTGCCGATGTTTATCGTCTATCGTCGGGGTTTGGTTTTAAACGGCAAAAATCCGACTTTCCTGACTTCTTATGGTGGTTTCAATATCAGCCTGCTGCCGGCTTTTAATCCCTCCATTATCCCTGTGCTGGAAAATGGGGGAGTTTTTGCTCAGCCAAATATAAGGGGCGGGGGAGAGTATGGCGAAAACTGGCATCGAGCTGGAATGCTGGAAAATAAGCAAAATGTCTTTGATGATTTTATTGCTGCAGCCGAATATTTGATTAAGGAAAAATATACCTCACCGAAATATCTGGCTATCTCCGGCGCTTCCAACGGCGGGCTGCTGGTCGGGGCGGTCATGACCCAGAGGCCTGAGTTGTTTGGTGTGGCTTTTCCGGCCGTTGGGGTGATGGATATGCTCAGATACCACAAATTTACCGTCGGCTGGGGCTGGATGGTTGAGTATGGCTCAAGTGATAATCCCGAACAGTTTAAATATCTTATCAAATATTCGCCTCTCCATAATATGAAGGAAGGCGTCTGCTACCCGGCAACTTTGATTACCACGGCAGATCATGATGATCGGGTGGTGCCTGCTCATTCTTTTAAGTTTGCGGCTACCCTGCAGGAAAAACAGGCCTGCGATAATCCAGTGCTGATCAGGATTGAAACAAGATCAGGCCACGGTTCAAGCAATATCACCAAAGCCCTGGATGAGCTGACCGACAAATATTCTTTTATGTTTCATATCATGGGGGTAAAGCCTATATACAGGTAAAGAAAATATAAAAAAACAGAAACAGGAAAGAAACATGTCCCGGCGGTCATTTAAAGTTTCAGGAGTGTCAGCTTGTCATTGAGTCCTAAATGAATTAGAATTTAAAAAGGCGAGAAAATCAGCTAGAGAGGAGATAGAAATGAGAAGAAAAGTAATTAGCCTGGTCATGCTGACGCTATTTTGCTTATCAGCCGGACTTCTGCAAGCTCAGGCTCAGGAGAAAAAATTGGGACTGGGCATTATCGTAGGCGAGCCGACTGGCGTAATCGCCAAGTACTGGACCAGCAATCGCACAGCTTTTGATATAGCCGGCTCCTGGTCATTTTCCGGCGAGAATGCTTTCCACCTTCATGCTGATTATCTCTTTCACAGCTTTATAAAGGTGGAAACAGGCAAACTGGCTTTTTATTATGGCATCGGGGCCCGGCTAAACCTTCAGGACGATGCCAGATTTGGCATAAAAATTCCGCTCGGGCTGAGCTATATGTTACCCAATGCGCCCATTGACATCTTTTTTGAAATCAGCCCGGTTATGGATTTAATTCCAGATACAGAACTTAATTTACTCGGTTTTGTTGGTGTACGCTACTTTTTCTGATTATCTGGAATGAAAAAAACTGAGACATGAAAAGGTTTTAAAAGACCGGGTTGTGTGCCCGGATTTTCTGACGCACCGGAAATCCCTTTCATTTAGCCCGGAAATGACTGGAAAGTGTCGGTGACCCTGCGGTTCGTGCCGGCAGTCTTTAAGTAGGGGGAATCCCTTCCTTCCTACAATACCAGTAGGTTATATCCTTTATCCATCTGGAGCTTTACTTAAGGATTAGAGAGTTGGCTTTAACCTGAACTGGCCTATTTTCAGATCCCCTTTTTCCTTAAGAGGGATATTATATTTTTTATCTCATTTGATTGGGCTTCTATAATTGACAGCAATTCTTCCGGCGTTCTGGTGTC
>ERZ795050.737-NODE-737-length-48689-cov-307.077806_pt1 | contig 48689 bp, 38 predicted proteins | sample MGYA00375134_ERZ795050 | MGnify/ENA primary metagenome ERZ795050 (study PRJEB30179, sample SAMN05720221) | activated sludge metagenome | isolation source: Anaerobic digester | place: Japan | collected 2015-05-26 ... | reverse complement strand
AGAACTATAAGCCCCTGCAAAATTAGGGACTTGGGCTATACATTTTAGACAGTTTCTAAATTATTATGTCATACTTTTGAACCAATGCTTTTCTGTCAATTTATTTATTTGATTTTGTAGATTCCCTTGGACATTTAGGAGATACAACTTTTTGATTATTAGCATATTATTAATTTCAATAAAAGAATAAGTATATTATCTTATGGATGGATGTTAGAAAGATAAAAAAAGAGATTCATTGCATTTAAATAACCAGCAAAACTCATATGGTAGAATATTAGGTTGGCTAATTTATAATGGGTGGTCATTAAAAAGGGATAAAGTCAAAATATCTGGATATAATGGTTAGGAAATTTAAAAACAGGTTTTAAATGCCATATTGGATTGTAGCAACGAAAGTATTTCTTACCATTTTCAGTCATCTGCTTTCCAGAGATACTCTTACTACTTGCGGTTTGACAAAAAAGGCTTCTCTATATATGTTGCACTCTATTATTTAAGTCTGCAGCAAAGTTAAAATCCAATGTTGCAGTATAATAGGAGAAGGAAGATTGATGTCTACAATTTATATTGATGGAAACAGTTTAAACTTGGAAAAGATAGAAGAGGTTGCTTATAAACGCACTCCTATCGCATTAACTGAAGCCTGTATTCAAAAAGTTAATAAGTGCAGAGATTATGTGGAAAAGATAATAGACAAAGGTGAACTTGTTTACGGATTGAATACTGGTTTTGGGAAGTTAAGTTCCATAGCTATTCCCAGAGATAACATTGCTGAATTGCAAGTTAATTTAATCCGCAGTCATTCTACCAGTGTTGGACCTGCCTATACCGTGGAACAAACTCGGGCAATTATGCTTCTGCGTATAAATGTATTAGCTAAAGGACATTCTGGAATAAGACTGGAAACCTTACAAACTTTAGTTGATATGTTGAATAAAGGTGTACATCCCATAATTCCTATGAGAGGTTCTGTAGGTGCAAGTGGTGACCTTTCTCCACTTTCGCATCTGGCACTAACTCTTATAGGAGAAGGTGAAGCTGAGTTTGAAGGTGAAATTATTTCTGGAGCAGAAGCGATGCAAAGAGCAGGGATAAAACCGGTACAACTGCAGGCTAAGGAAGGTCTTGCCCTGAATAATGGAACTCAGGTTATGACTGCTCTCGGAGTATTAAATCTCTTAGAAGCAGAAAGATTGTGTAAGTATGCAGATATAATAGCTGCCTGCACAATTGATGCAATGAAAGGAACTCCTTCCGCTTTTGATAGCTTAGTTCATAAATTACGTCCGCATAAGGGTCAAATAGCCAGTGCCTCCAACATCAGTAACTTGATGAATAATAGCCCATTACGGGAATCGCACTTAAATTGTGAAAATGTGCAAGATCCCTATAGCTTGAGATGCACACCTCAAGTTCATGGAGCAGTGCGTGATGCTATAGATTATGTAAGAGGAGTGCTGGAAGTGGAAATAAATTCAGCAACGGATAATCCTCTCATTTTCCCTGAAGAGGAAAAGGTTATTTCGGGAGGAAACTTTCATGGTGAACCTCTGGCAATTTGCTTAGATACCTTAGCTCTGGCAATATCGGAGCTGGCATCTATCTCGGAAAGAAGGATAGAACAGATGCTTAATCCAGCGTTAAATAGGGGTTTAACCCCTTTTCTGGCAAAAAATCCTGGCATTGATTCTGGTTATATGATTGTGCAACTGACTGCTGCATCACTGGTTTCGGAAAACAGAGTATTGGCTCATCCTGCTTGTGTAGATAATATTCCCACTTCTGCTAACCAGGAAGATTTTGTGAGCATGGGTTCAGTCTCAGCCAATAAATTAATTCAGGTAGTGGAAAATGTGAGAACCGTCCTGGCAATAGAATTAATGGTGGCAGCTCAAGCATTAGACCAGCGAAATATTCCCTCTTCTTCAGTATTGGAAAAAGTGAAATCAAGTTTTAGGCAAATTGTTCCTACTCTTCAAGAAGACCGCATAACCTATCCAGATATAAATGCTGCAGTGAATTTTTTGAAGAAATCAACCCTTCTGGAATTGGTGCAGACCGAGGGGATAAATTTATATTGACAAATAGTAGAATAAAGCATAATCTGATAATATGAAAAGATATATTCCTTTGCTGATGATTCTATTGATACTAAGCGGGTGTATGGAGACTAACACACTTTATAATGCCCGTAAATATTATAAATCAGCTCAATCAAGACCTCTTAATGCTAATGGTAGACCCACTAACCAGGCAGTAGAAGAATACACTAAAGCTATTAAGAAATGTGGTATCATTCTTAGTCGTCCTAATCCTGGCAAAGAAGCTGATGATGCTCTTTTTATAATGGCTTGTGCCCTTTACTATAAAGGGAATAGTGCTTTTCAAGCAAAAGACCAATTTGAGGCTTTGATTAATAACTTTCCCGATAGTCCTTACTGGGGAGAAGCACATATCTATCTGGCAAAAGTGTATCGGGAGATAAACCAGAAAGAACAGGCAAATAAAATTCTGGAAGAATTTATCCTTGACCCCAGTCAGAAAAAATTACATCCTCGTGCTCTCTTGACTCTGGCAGAATTTGAAATTGAAGACAAGAACTATATCAAAGCTCAATATTGGCTTGAAAAGCTAATTACTAATTATCCTAAATCTAAGGAATATCGTGAAGCTTTCTTCACTTTTGGTAAAAACTACTTTATCCAAAAAGATTACGCTAAATCATTACGAGAATTTGAAAAGATAGCCAGAGACCCTCGTATTCCTCAATCGCTTAAACTGGAAGCTCGGTATTATATAGCTTTAAATCAATTCTATCTTGGTGATTATGAAGCCAGCTGGAAGACTTTACTGAAGCTACTAAAGGATGAAAATCGTCCCGACAAAATTGCTCAAGCAAGGGTTTTGAAAGCGCGTTTACTGATAGCTCAGGGAGATACGGAACAAGGTATTGCCGAAGTGGCAGATATCACCAAATCCTATCCTCGCACTCAAAGTTCTGCGGAAGCTAATTACTATCTGGGAGAATATTATTTTTACCAGGCTGGTGATTTGACAAAAGCTATGACTGCTTACAACAAAGTGCGAACCGAATTCCCTAACTCTGAACTTGCAACTATTGCCCAAAAGAAAGCCAGTGCTATAGATTTTTTGAAAAATAAAGATAAACTTGACCCGGAACAAAAACTGCAAGAAGTGATAGATTATTATATGACTGCTGCAGAATATTATTTGAATCAATTTGCTCTTCCAGATTCTGCCATATTGATGTATCAAAAGCTAATTGATACCAGAGATATAATTACTGCCAGAAAGGATTCCTTGCTAAATGTAATTTCCTACCAACAAAGTGCTATAGATTCAATTTCTGTATTGATAGAAACTCTACCTGCTATCTCTGAAGAAGATAGTTTAAATTTACCTTTTTCACAAGCGGAACCTACTTTAGGGGATTCTCTTATAGCTCCAGATAGTTTAACCATAGCAGAAAATACGAATCTTTCTACAGACTCCGATAGTCTAAAGATTGAAGAAGAGATAGTTAATCCTGCAGAACAAAGGAAAAAACTGGAACAATCTTTGACTACTCTGCAAGCTGAACTGAAGAATAATCAGGATAGGTTAGCTGCTTTAGATGAGATATTAGATAGATTTGAACGCGAGATTATTCCGCTGGCACTATTTTCTCAAGCCTGTGTTTACCAAAAAATCCCTGGTGGTAATGAACAGATACAAGCTCTTTATAATAGGATGCAAGAAGAATATCCCGCTAATAAATATACCCGAGCTCTGGAGAATATGCTTGCGGGGAAACCTATTCGTTTAATTGACCCCAGGGAAGAAGAGCAATATTTATTACTGGATAAAGCTCTTGGATATGCGGAAACTTATCCAGATTCTATGCTGATTGTATTAAATGAACTGGTGAACTCTGATTACCCCGAGATTAAGCTTAAGGCTAATTTCCGTTTAGGATGGTATTATACCTTTGAAGCAAGAGACACCACTGCTGCAAAACCATATCTGGCAAAGGTTCTGGAATATGATTCAGATACTGAATACACCACGATTACAGCAAAATTCTTTGATGGAAAGAATTTCCAGCTTAATAGATTTGATCAGTTGCTTCTTTCCTTCACTGAATCGGATAGTCTGAGGGAAGAGCTATCCTCGGAATCTGAAGTTCAAGATACCACTATAGTTCCAGAAGAAGAATCCATTCTTTCCGTTCCAGAGAAAAAGGAGGAGACGGAAACTATTAATATGAGTAATAATCCAGAAAATAATTTCTTTCCTCAACCTGAATCTCCCGGGGAGCAGGGCAAGAAAAACCCATTTTTCATTCCGAATGAGAAGCCTTAGTGGGAAAAAGGCTATCAGTTTTAAGCGAACAGCATCTTGGGCTTCGTTTATTAATATTAGTTTTAGCTCTGATAGCTGCAATAAGTGCTTCCTGGCAAAAGATATTATTATTGATAGGGATTTTTTTAAGCTTTATGCTTCTGGATTGTTCTCTTTATAAACAGGTCCTAAAAGGTTTACGAGTAACTCTGCCTTTTTTTACTGCTTACTGGATTTTTGGGACCATCTTTAAAGTTCAATTCCCTTTAATGGCACTTTTTACCTTAAAAGTTATATTCTTTATTCTTGCAGGTGTGTATGCTCTGGGAAATTTAAATCTGGGGAAGGTGCTGAATGATACTCGTTTTATACGAAAATATAAATGGGGAAGATGGCTGGTACATTTTGGATTAGCCACCTCTTTTTATATTCAGGCTTATACGGCTTATTTCACCAATCATAAACCAGAGGGCAAAAATACTATTGGCGAAGTTATTGATAGTATGTTTGAAGCTGGAACCAGTGTCTTACAGAAATCTGGGGAAATAGAAGAGAAGCTCAATTTATCTATAGACTCAGATCAAACTCATTCATCTTCTCCGGTTTCCAATATGATAGCTCTTTTACTTTCAGTTATTATGATTGTGATTATGATTTGGTAGCTGATTATGTCCCGTTTTTTAATCAGAGTTATGTATGATGGCACAAACTTTAGAGGATGGCAAACTCAGACTTCGGGAAGAAGTGTGCAAGGAGAATTGATTTCTGCTTTGAGGGATTTGGGGATAACTCATCCTAATGTTACTGGTTCAGGTCGCACTGATGCAGGGGTTCATTCCATTGCTAATTATGCTCATTTTGATTATAATGGAAGGATGACCACTCAACAGTTACTTTTAGCGCTAAATAGTAAACTGGATTCAGATATTATGATTACTGGAATCTGGCAGGTAAAAGATTCTTTTAATGCCCGCTATTCTGCTACTTCCCGAACTTATATATATCTGTTAGCAAGGGAAAGAACTCCTTTGAACCGATTGTATACCGGTTATATTCCGGGGAAAGAAATTGTAATGGAAGATTTATATGCTATGTCTGAAGTTCTAAAAGGAAATCATAACTTTACTTCATTGAGTAAAAATAATCCCGCTATTACCAATCATATCTGTAATGTCTCATCTTTCACAATTAAAGAGATGAAGGGCAAAATAGTATTTAAAATTACAGCAGACCGTTTTCTTCATCATATGGTTCGTAGAATGGTGGGAACGATGGTTAATTTATCACAAAAAGGTCTGGGAGTAGAGGCTATGAAGCAAATACTTGAAGAGCAAAATGCACGGCAAAAGCTTGTTTTAACTGCTCCAGCACAGGGTTTATATCTTTATAATGTTCATTATCCAGACCTGACAATTGAAGATTATCCTTATAACAATTTTTTAACCAATTGAGGAGGTTTTTATGCAATATAGTATACCCCGTGGCACTTATGATATTTTACCAGAAGACAGTCCCAAATGGCACAAATTGATAGCGGAATTTCGGAAGCTTGTAGAAGCTTACGGTTATGCAGAAATTGTTACTCCCATCTTTGAACAGGCAGCTCTTTTTGAAAGAAGTTCTGGTGAAAGTTCCGATGTAGTAAAGAAAGAAATGTATCGTTTTACAGACCGTAAAGGCAGAGAATTTGCTCTTCGCCCAGAAGGAACAGCTCCCGTGGCACGTAGCTACCTTGAAAATCGGATGGATATTGGTTCATCTTACAAAAAGCTTTATTATCTTGGACCTATGTTTCGCTATGACCGTCCTCAAGCGGGAAGATATCGCCAATTTTATCAGTATGGAGTGGAATTTATCGGCAGCAATAATCCCTATTATGATGCAGAACTTATTGCAATATTATGGAATTATCTAACCGCTCTGGGGTTAAAAAAACTTCGCCTGGAATTAAATAGTGTTGGTTGTTCAAGCTGTGCTAAAGAATATGATAAAGCATTACAAAGCTATTTTCAACCCTATTTGAATCAGCTTTGTCCTGATTGTCAAGAACGCTTTGAACGAAAACCGCGTCGTATCCTTGATTGTAAAGTGAAAGAATGTAAGGACATAGCGAAAAATGCACCTATCCAGTTAGATTATCTGGATGAACCGTGCAAAGAACATTTTTCCGAAGTGCAACACTATCTTAATCTGATGAATATACCTTTTGTAATCAATCCACGCATCGTTAGAGGATTGGATTATTACACTAATACAGCGTTTGAAGTTATTTATGAAGGAATTGGAGCTCAGAATGCCTTAGCAGGTGGAGGAAGATACAATGGCTTATTGGAGCAGATAGGTGGAAAAAACATCCCTGCAGTTGGTTTTGCTGGAGGTTTTGAACGTTTATTATTATCGCTTAATGAAGAAAAGATAACTTTGCCAAGTTCCCCCTTTCCTGAGGTTTTTATTGTAACTATCGGTAGGGAAGCACAGGAACTGATTATTCCTTATCTCAATGTAATAAGGAGAGAAGGAATCTATGCAGAATATGAACCAGACCGTGCTTCACTTAAAGCTCAATTGAAAGCAGCCAACAACTACCGAGCGCATTATGCTTTAATCATTGGAGAAACAGAGGTTAAACAAAAAAGTGCAATGCTCAAAAATTTGGAATCGGGCGAACAAAAACTTTATCCGCTACAACCAATTTCAGATTTAATCAAAGCTATCCAAAATAAAGAGTTATAAAAAAACAATAAGGCAGATTTCAGGCTCTAAAAGTTAGGCTGAAGTCTGCCTCTTTATATTTTATAGATATTTATAGATTTTACTTTCTATCAGTTGCTGAATTTCCTTCATCCTTTCTTCAGTTACCGCTTCAAACCTGGTTACCAGAACTGGTGTGGTATTAGAAGCACGAACTAATCCCCAGCCATCAGGGAAATTGACTCGTGCACCATCTATATCAAGAACATCATAACCTTCAGCTTTTAATTCATCACAGACTTTTGCTACCACTTCAAATTTTCGGTCATCTGAGCATGCAATATGCAATTCAGGAGTATTGTACATCTTAGGTTGGTCTGCCAGGAAAGTGCTAACCGGTGCATCAGTTTTGGATACCACTTCAATGAATCTGCAGCTTACATAGATAGCATCATCATAACCCAGGTATCTATCTGCGAGGAAAATATGACCACTCATTTCACCTGCAAATTCTACCCCCAGTTCTTTCATCTTCATTTTGATATTGGCATGTCCCGTTTTATACATAATAGGAACACCACCATATTTTATAATATCGTCATAGAGGTTTTTTGAGCATTTGACATCAACGATGACGGATTTTCCTGGATTGTGTTTGAGATAATCTCTTGCAAGAATATTGAGAATCTGGTCTCCAAATAGTAATTTACCTTTTTCATCTACTACACCAATTCTATCAGCGTCTCCATCCAGACCTATTCCCAGTTCATAACCTTCTGAGACCACCTTTTTAGATAGGTCTTGCATATTTTTCTCTATGGTGGGATCAGGATGATGATTGGGGAAAGAACCATCAGGTTCACAATACATTTTTATTACTTCACAGCCTAAATTTTCCAGTATTTCCGGAAGATATAATCCTCCCACTCCATTTCCTGCATCAATTACTACTTTAACCGGGCGTTCAAGTGTTATTCCTGAGATTATATAATCTTTATAATCATCGTTTACTGAAGTATTTATAGTATAAGTGCCGCTTCCAGAAGCAAATTCACCTTTCTGAATAATATGTAGCACCTTCTGAAGTTCATCTGCGTAGACAGAATCCAATCCCAGATTCAGTTTACAGCCATTGTAGTTGGAAGGATTGTGACTGGCAGTAATCATCGCACCACCATCAGTCTTCAGTTTCCAGATGGAGAAATAGAGGACGGGAGTTGCCACCATTCCTAAATCAATAACAGTGCATCCTGTTTCCAGAGCTCCTCGGGCAAAGGCTTCTTTGAGAGAAGGGGTGGTTAAACGAGCATCTCCACCTAAAACTAAAGAAGATAGACCTTTCTGATGGAGATAGGTGCCAAAACCTTTACCGATTAAATAAAAAGATTCTTCATCAATATCTTCTCCCACTATGCCACGAATATCATATTGGCGGAAAACTTCTGGTTTTATCATTGCAAACCTCCTTTTGATGATTCAATTAGTTCTTTGATAATTGGTATAATAGCTTCTATTGCTTTTGCCCGGTGAGAGATAGAGTTCTTTTCTGTATCGGTCATTTCCGCATAGGTCTTATTAAATGGTAAAGGCATAAAGATAGAATCATAACCGAAACCATTAGTCCCTCTTTCCTCTGTAGTTATATTACCTTCCAGGATTCCAATTTTAAAGCTGATAATGCCATCAGGCGCAGAAAGAGCAACACAAGTGCGAAATTCTGCATAACGATTGGTTATCCCTTCCATCAATTTTAACACTTTCATTCTGTTATCTTTATAGGAACAGTGTTCACCCGCAAAGCGAGCTGAATATACTCCTGGCTTATCATTTAATGCTTTAATAAATAAACCGGTGTCATCTGCTAAACTTACTAAACCAGTCTTAAGCGAAGCTTCAAATGCCTTTTTCATTGCATTGGCGGAAATAGTATCCTGATCTTCAATAGTAGGAACAATATTGGGAAAATCATTAAGAGTTAAAAGCTGAATATTCATTCCACTTAATAAAGCTTTCAACTCCTTAGCCTTATCTTGATTATGGGATGCAAGAAGTAGAGTAAACATAATCTCTTATAGTTTCAAAAAGTTCTTGATTTTCTGAAGAATATTTCGATCTAAAAAATTCTCTGCTTCAGCAGTAATCCTTTGCATCCAATGTAAAACTTCACCTTCTCCACTCCAGTTATCTTCCAGAATTTGCTGGTCTATATCATTAAGTATCATATTCAAACCCAGTACGATAAGCACTAAATCATCAATAGAACCCATAATAGGGATGAAATCTGGAATTAAGTCTAAGGGCATCATTACATAAGCAATGATTCCGGCTAATTTTAACTTTATGTGTGCAGGAACCCTTTTATCTACGGCTATACGACAGACCAGAATAAAGAAATCGGGCAGCAAAAATAGATATTCCGCTAATTTATTGCCTGCAGTTCCGGTCTTTTCTTTAGTCCATTCTCTGGCTTTTTGCCGTAAGTTCTCATAAAATTGTAGTTTTTTGGCATCAATTTTACCTTGCTCTTCTGCATAACCCTGTTCTTCATTAGGAGATTTCTTGTTATTATCCATTGAATCCTCTTTTTAAAGTTTCTCTTATAATCTATTATAATCTAAAACATTTATTTAGTCAATCTATTTTAAACATTCAAGCTATTTTAGCGTTAAAGAAACCGAGATTTTATTAAAAAATAGATAAAATAATTTTCTTTATAATGGCTTATAAATAGGACTATTTTGGGTCTAATATAATGGATGACAGCAGGTTAGCTCTAATCAATCTCCTACTTGACTCTCTCTTATCAATTTACTTACAAAAGAGCTAAGGGAGAGCCAAGAGAGAATTTTGAACTAAGAGATAAAATTTTAAAATTGGAAAAGAGAAAAAATAAAAAACACCGGAGTTTTTAAGCTCCGGTGTTCAATTAATCATTTATTCTCTAATTGCAGCCATAGCTGCGGCGACTCTTGCAATAGGAACGCGATAAGGAGAACAGCTAACATAATCCATACCGACTCTATGACAGAACTCCACGGAGCTGGGTTCACCACCATGCTCTCCACAGATACCCACTTTCAGATTAGGTCGGGTTTTTCTACCGCGCTCAGTTCCCATCTGAACTAATTGTCCCACTCCTTCCTGGTCTAAAATTTGGAAAGGATCATTCTTAAGTATATGTTTATCCAGATATATAGGAAGGAAGACACCTGCGTCATCACGAGAATAACCAAAGGTCATTTGAGTTAAATCATTCGTTCCAAAACTGAAGAATTCTGCACTTTCTGCAATTTTATCAGCAATTAAAGCAGCACGCGGTACTTCAATCATTGTGCCCACCAAAAAGTCAATTCTATCACCTCTTTCGGCAAAAATCTTTTCAGCTGTGCTACGTATAATCTCGTCCTGCATCTTGAATTCAGTTTCAATTCCTACTAAGGGTACCATAATTTCTGGTATCACTTTAATTCCTTTAGCTTTAACATTGAGAGCTGCTTCAATTATGGCACGGGTCTGCATTTCCGTAATTTCGGGATAAGTATTGCCTAAACGGCAGCCTCTATGTCCCAACATAGGATTGAGTTCGTGCAAAGCATTGACTCTTTCTTTAACTTTTTGAAAAGAAATTCCCAGTTCCTCTGCTATCTCTTTTTGTTGATTTTCTTCATGAGGGAGGAATTCATGCAAGGGAGGGTCTAATAAACGAATGGTGACAGGGAAGCCATCCATAGCGGTAAAGATTCCTTCAAAATCGGAGCGTTGCATAGGTAACAGCTTATCCAGGGCTTTTCTGCGTCCTTCTTCATTATCAGCCAAGATCATCTCACGCATAGCTTTAATGCGATTTCCGGTAAAGAACATATGCTCAGTTCTGCAAAGTCCAATACCCCGAGCTCCAAATTTACGAGCAACTGAGGCATCTTGAGGAGTGTCCGCATTGGTTCTCACATACATACGAGTATATTTATCTGCCAAATCCATAAGTTCAGCAAAATCTCCACTCAGTTCAGGTGCTACGGTCTCAATTTTCCCTTCAAAGACTTGACCAGTGCTTCCATTCAGAGAAATCCAGTCACCTTCGTGATAAGTTTTACCTTTAGCAGTCATAGTGCGGTTTTTGTAATCAATCACAATAGTTCCAACCCCGGCGACGCAGCATTTACCCATTCCTCTTGCTACCACAGCAGCATGGGAAGTCATACCTCCGCGAGCGGTTAAAATGCCTTGAGCAACAGCCATCCCCCGCAAATCTTCGGGAGAGGTCTCTAAACGACATAGAATTACCTTTTTACCTTGTGCAGCCCAGACTTCAGCATCTTCTGCAAAGAATACAATCTGACCGGTGGCAGCTCCAGGAGAAGCAGGAAGTCCCTTAGCTATTTCTTTTGCTTTAGCCAAGCCTTCTTGAGAGAAAACAGGATGTAAAAGCTCGTCCAGCTTGTTAGGGTCCATTCTCAATAGTGCAGTTTTTTCATCAATTAAGCCTTCCCGAACCATATCCATTGCTATTTTTACCATAGCAAACCCAGTGCGTTTTCCTGTACGAGTTTGTAGCAGCCACAGTCTTCCTTCTTGGATAGTGAATTCCAAATCCTGCATATCTTTAGCATGTTCTTCCAATTTTTTCTGGATTTCAAAGAGTTGTTTATAAACTTCCGGCATTGCTTCTTCCAGGGAAGGATATTTAGCAAGGCGTTCTTCTTCAGAGATTCCTAAAGAGGCAGCCCAACGCTGAGAGCCAATCTTAGTAATCTGCAAAGGAGTACGAATTCCTGCCACTACATCCTCACCTTGTGCATTAATCAGATATTCTCCGTTGAAAATATGCTCACCGGTAGCAGCATCACGAGTGAAAGCCACTCCAGTTGCACTGTTATTTCCCATATTACCAAAGACCATTGCTTGAACATTAACAGCAGTGCCCCAATCATCTGGAATATTATGCAATTTACGATAGAAAATAGCACGAGGATTATTCCAGCTATCAAAAACGGCAAAAATAGCTCCCCATAGTTGTTCCCAGGGGTCATCCGGGAAATCTTTTCCCGTGCGCTCTTTTATGGCTTTCTTGAAAAGATAGACCAGTTCTTTAAGGTCACTTGCGGTTAGCTCTAAATCACTGGTGACTCCCTTTTCCTTTTTTAAGGAATCCATTATGACTTCAAAGGGGTCCAGGTCCTCTTTATTTTCGGGCTTTAAACCCATCACCACATCACCATACATCTGGACAAAACGGCGATAGCTATCCCAGGCAAAACGTTCATTTTGTGTCTTTTTGATTAATCCCTGGACGGAATTATCATTCAAACCAAGATTCAAGATAGTATCCATCATTCCAGGCATTGAGGCTCTTGCACCACTTCTGACCGAAACCAGAAGCGGATTTTCATTAGAACCAAATTGCATCTGCATAATTTCTTCTATATGTTTCATCGCTGATTTTACATCATCTTCCAGAAGCTCTTTTATCTTTTCTGAGCCATATTTAGTGTATGCAATACAAGCTTCAGTAGTGATAGTAAAACCAGGAGGAACTGGAATGCCAATTCGGTCCATTTCTGCCAGATTAGCACCTTTTCCACCAAGCAAGTCTTTCATCGCTGCATTACCTTCGGCTTTGCCATTACCGAATAGGTAAACATATTTAGTTACAGTCATTTATCCTCCAAAATACATTATTTTCTTCTTACTTTAACTATCTTTTAGAATAGCTTTTTTTGTCAATTCATAATCCTCTATAGAATAGGAATAATTAAAGAGAATAGATAGAAAAAAACTCTTTTTTTAGCAGTTAAATAAATTAATCTGCTAAAATAAACTTAAAACCTTTATGAGTATAAGATAAGGATTAAATAACTTAATATAAATCCGGATAAGTAGAATCCTGATTTGTAGATTCATCCGAGCCTTCGGTAGGTGATTTAATAGATTGTTCTACATTTTCAATAATAATTTCATTATATAATACTTCACCTTTTATATGTTGATAAAAGATGGTAGACGCCATAGTTTTATAAGAATATAAAAACAAGAAGCCAATGCCGAAGGTTAAGATGGATAATAAAAACCATCCGATAAAGGATAACATTAACATAAAATATTGAGTTTTATGTCCATACATCATTTGTTTACTGAGCCAAAGAGCATCTGCAGCTTTAATATTTGGATTTTCCGCTAAAATAAAAAAGGTCATAGAATAACTTATCGCCGCTATAATACCAGGAACAATTAATAATATAGACCAGAGAAAGATATAGATGTACCTAAGAAGATAGGTTCCTAAAGCTCTCCCAAAATATTTAAAACCGTTAAACATCTCTTCAATCTTGAAATCTTCTTTACGCCAAATCTTCAAAAATATGGTATAGATTCCGAGAGTAAAAGGTCCTAAAATTATAATTGGAATAAATGTTAAATAGGTAAGGGAATAAAGTAAGAAATCAATTGCATAAAATATGAGCAGGACCACAGCAAGTTTACCCCATTTTCCTATCAGTAATCTTCTTGCTGCCAAACGAATAAGTTTGTTATCCATTATATTACCTTATAAAAAGTTTGTTATTTAAAGAAATAATAGGTTTATTAGATTTATAAAGCAAAACAAAATTGGAAATCAAGCTAAAATTATTAGCGAGAGAAAATATAAGAATAATAGATTTTAAGCGTTATCCAGCTTGTTTGATAAAATTATCTGACTGCTGATAATAATTTAGAATTTCACCTACGGTATAAAGTGAACCACAGCAAATCAGAATATCATTCTTGCTCAATTCATTTATGGCTTTTATAAAAGCTTCTGGGACAGTTGATGCAGTTTCATAAGGGATTTCATATTTACTAATTTCAGCACTTTGCATTTCTACGGTGGCTGCTCTATCGGATTCATTTTGAGCGATATAGATTTTTTCGGCATTAGCACAAATCAAAGCCAGCATTTCTTTGTAGTTTTTATCCGCTAAGATAGAAACAAGGAAACGAAATTTACGACCAGGAAATAAATTATGCAAAGAACTAATTAAAGCTTGAACACCATGCACATTATGAGCACCATCAGCAATAATGATAGGAGAAGATGACAGGACCTGCATTCTCCCTTGCCAGTGGATATTTTGAAGAGCAGAATATATCTTGGGAGGTGAAATAGAGAAACCTCGTTTTTCCGAATAGAGAATAAAAGCGGTAAGTGCCTGAGCTACATTAGCTGCTTGATGTTCACCCAGGAGATTGGTATTAAGATTCTGGAAAATATAAGGTCCAAAGCGATAATCAAACTGGATGCCATTAAGGTCTATTTGATTTAGCTGATAGAAATAATCTTTTTGAGGTAGATAGACCGGAGCATTTAATTTTTCTGCTTTTTCTATGATAATATTCAATGGACTTTCAGCAATATTACCTAAAACCAGCGGCACATTCTCCTTTATGATACCGGCTTTTTCTGTGGCAATCTGTTCCAGAGTTCCACCTAAGGTTTTAATATGGTCTAAACCGATGGTAGTAATTGCGGTAATATCAGGAGTAAATAGGTTAGTAGCATCCAATCTGCCGCCCAATCCTACTTCAATTATAACCGTATTTAATTTTGCTTCTTTAAAAGCTTGAAAAGCGATGGCAGTAGTAATTTCAAAAAAGGAAGCTTCATACTTTTCAAAGAGGTTCTCATAGCGTAGATAAATATCCAGAATGGTTTCAAAAGGGAGATCTTTTCCATTTATACGGAAGCGTTCCGTGTAATTAATAAGATGGGGAGAAGTATTTAAACCGACCGTTAAGTTATGAGCCAAAGCCAGAGCTTCCAGAGTTGCACACACACTTCCTTTGCCATTTGTTCCAGCTATATGCAAACCTCTTAGACTATTCTGTGGATTGCCCATAGCTTCAAGTAAGTTTTGCATCCTGGTCAATTCAAGCTTGACATTGGCAGAGTATTTTTGAAAGATATGATCGAGAAATTCTTGGTATAACATTAGGAAATCTATAATCCTCTACTAATAAATTACCCTTCTCCCAGAATATATAGAGAGAAGGGTTCTAAAGATTTTAGAGAATAAAGTTCTATATATAATCAGGGTGTAGTTGCTTACTCTGTTTCAGAAGCAGTTTGGGCACCAGGAACATTACCTGAAGATTCACCGGTAAGTTCACTTCTTAATGCGATATATTCAGGGTCATTAACACAAGCATTAAATTCGGTATGTTTGGTATTCTTCCAATAATTCATATAACGCATTAGAGATTCATATTTTAGTTTACCATTAGATTTGGTATAGGTGTTAATCTTGTCTATATCGTTTGCCATAACATTTTGCAGTTTAGTTATGCTCACATTATCGTAGAATGATTTTTCTAAAATATGTTTGGGGAACCGTGCCAGATTTGGACAAATAATAATGATACCGTTATAATGTCTGGTAGCTCCTTCAAAATCTTCTGTCACATGTTTACCGAAGACTATATAATCCACCTTATTACCCTGGCTTTCGGGGCAATATTTTTCTTCATTAAGATAAAAATATTTACTTCCTGGCTTTTTAGTAGTTCTAAGTATATTTAGGTTACCCTGAAAGTCCTTATTTGTATCCAGCATATAATCATTAGTGGCAACCCAGATATTTTTCATATTGGTTGTACAGTCGTCTGTATTCTTTTGTGGATCAAGATTAAAGCTTCCTGGAAGAGCCAGAATAAAAACCAGTGCTATGGCTAATATAGCACTTACAATCCAGAAAACTACATTTCCCTTTTGATTTTTTAACATTTCAAACTCCTGAAAAGTTCAAAGTTAAAGTTAGCTTTTTTTTGATCTTGTTTATCGTCAAGCCTTTTTTGCTGGAGGAATTATCTTATTGATATAATCATAGGTTTCCTGAATATCTTTAAATTTATAACGATAATCAGCGTGAGGGTCTATAGACATACCTTTTATCCTTTGAGCCACATTATATTCACCCCAGTTATAGGCAGCCAGAACCAGAGTCCAGTTGCCCTGAAAACGCTCTTGCAAATAGAGAATATACTTAGCAGATAGTTTTAGATTATACATTGGAAAATAGAGCTTTCCTGGTTTATGTTTTTGATGTATATAAAAAGCTGTTGATTCTTTTATCTGACCCAAACCTTTAGCCTTAGAAGGAGAGAGTGCAAAATTGTAAAATTTACTCTCAGTATAGATTAAATGATAGAAAATTTTAGGGTCTATTTTGTAGTAAATAGCAACTCCGAGAGTCATTAATCTCAGTGTTATGGGATTATAAAGGAGAATGAAAAAAGACAAAAGCAGGATAAAGAAGGTTAAGCAATATTTCTTTATCCTGCTTTTTGATTTTCTTCTGGACATATCCAGGATTAGCTAATATTCTTTTTGTAATCAGCTAATTTTATTATATGTGATATTTCTTCGTTGATGATTTGATGTAAGATATCTATAGCTTTAGGATAGGCAATATTATTACTGATGGCTTGAAAATAGAGTAAGGTATCTTTTTCAAAGCTAATAGCATAATCTATTATCTCAGTTATATTTTTAGCTTCAATGGCACGACGAATAGCAGAATCTTCACTGTTAAAAATCCTACCTTCCACTATAGTTTTTAGATATAAAGCCACTAATTCCCAATCCTGGGATAATTCTAAGCTTTTCAATTCGGTGTCATCTCTCAGGCTTAAGAATTTCTTTTCATGTTCCAGTTCTTGATCTCTAAGCCAACTTATGAACTCATGACTTTTGTCATCCAGGTCTTTACGTTTGGTGGCTTCATTATAGAAAGCATAACCATTCCGTTCAATTTGGACAGCCATTTCAATGATTTCGTTAATAGAATAAACAGCCATTTTTTTCTCCTTTTAAAGTTTTTTGTCTATAAATAATATAATAGATTCCGCTATAAAACATAAATATTTATTGGTCTGAAATATCCATTATAGAAGGACCAATAATCTCTCCTACAATATCCATTGTATCAATATTAGAAGGTTGGTTTTTCTGGACGGTAACCTTCTGCGTAGTTTGAGCTTTGGTGATAGAATCCATCAAGGCTTTTTGTCTTTCGCGGATAGGGTCTTTTTGGGTAATATCCTTTTCTTCTGGTTGGGTTAATTTTTCAACGGTAGTAGTATCAGCAGAACTGGTTTTAAATATATCAGGCATCTGTAACCAGCCAGCATTATGAGCATGCCATAATATTGCTCCCAGAATAACAACTATTAATATAATACCTATAATCCAGAAGAGATTTGGAGAGAGTAAAATCTTTTTTCCCGCCTCCTGAGTTTCAGGTTCCACTTTCTTAATATTCTCAGGCATTAAAAGGTTAAATTTTTGCATCACTTCATCTAAATCTGCTTCCAGATAGCGTGCATAATTAAAGACCATAGCTCGGGCAAAACCAATATAACCAATTTCTGCAAAGCGATTTTCTTCCATAAGTCGGACCTGTTCTTCTCTCAAACGCAAATCTTCATAAATCTGGTCATAAGAGATATTCTTTTCTTCTCTCAGCTTTTTCAGGTAAGCACCTAAATCTTCCATATGTAAACTCCATTGAAAACATTGGTTACTGGTCCTTCAAGGAGGAATTCTCCATTCTCAAGTTTTCGGATAAGAACTTCCCCACCCGGCATATTTACCTTAACCTCATCTGCTAAGATACCACGATTTATGCCAGTAAAGACACTTGCAACAGCGCCCGTTCCACAAGCTTGAGTGAATCCGACACCTTTTTCCCATACTTTCATTTCTATCTCTTTAGCAGAATAAGGATGGACAAATTCTACATTAACCGGTCCCGGAAAGGAAGGATGTTTTTCCAGAATAGGACCTAAACGCTGTTCCTGTCCATTTAAAACATCTTGATAGGAGACAAAATGCAGGTTTCCTATATCTACTAAAGTGCCTTCAATTCCTTCTACCCAAATATTGTCTTTGATTAAGTTAGGCTTACCTAAATTTACTTGGATTCCTTCTTCTTGGATTATAGCTGTCTTAATACCGCCATCAGTTTCAATCTTTAATTCCTTTTTACCTGTATATCCAGAAAGAAGAGAGGCACAACAACGAAGAGCAGAACCGCACATTTCAGCACGACTTCCATCTTTATTATAAATAATCATTTTCCCATCAGCGACCTCAGAAGCTAAAAGTATAACCAATCCATCCGCTCCAACTCCCGTGTGATTTTTACAAATATCTGCTGCCAGAATATTTAATGGTAGATTAGTATTTAAAGCAGGAATTAACTCCAGGATTACGAAGTCGTTTCCCTGAGCCTCCATTTTACTAAAAGGAATTAACATAAAAGGTCTTCCATCATCTGGTTAAAACTGTACATTCCTTTATGAACGGAAATCCATTGAGCTGCTTTTAAAGCTCCTGTGGCAAAACAAGCTCGGGAACGAACATGGTGAGAAAGTTCTATGGTATCATTTTCAGAATCAAAAATAATGTTATGCCAACCGGGTTCTGAACCACCTCTAAGACTGGCAAAATGCAGTTCGCTCTTATTAATAGGTCTATTCAAGCGGTCATATATTGCCGTTTCTTTAGTGCTGCTTTGAGAAATAATAGTTTCGGCAAGCTGAATAGCAGTTCCAGAAGGACTATCTGCTTTCTGATTATGATGCATTTCCCAGCCACAGACATCGTAGATAGGAAATTTATCGCAAAGTGAAGCAGCATAGCGCACAATCCGATTAAAGATATTCATTCCAATAGAAAAATTTGCTCCAAAGACTAAACCGATGTTGTTTGCTTCAACAATTTTTCGCACTTCATCCTCATACTTATTCCAACCTGTCGTTCCTACCACCATATGTTTTCCTGCGGCAGCAACTTTTTTGATATTATCCAGAACTGATTGGGGTTGAGTGAAATCAATACAAACTTCACCGAGCAGGTCTTCTCTGATCTCTTTTTCACAACCTTCTTGATGGGGGTCAATAATAGATTTTACCTTGCAGCCATGTTGTTCTGCTAAGCTGGCAATCATTTTCCCCATCTTACCATAACCGATTAAAGTGATATTTAACATAATATTTCCTTATAATTCAGCATAACGACGGATTAACGCTTTAAGAAATTCTTTTCCTTTTTGCAGTTGTTCAATTTCAATTTCTTCATTTAATGTATGCACTTTATTCATTCCAGTGCCACAGATAATCATAGGCAATCCACTGGCATTGATAATATTAGCATCACTACCGCCGCCACCTATAGTAATCTTTGGAGTCAATCCTATCCTATGCATTGCATCTATAGCTATTTGAACCACAGGTTCACTTTCCTGGATATGAAATGCTTCATATTCCAGATTTACTTTCCAATCAAAGGAAGCACCACCAAAGTCATATTGAAAATGCTGTACTGCTTGTTCCACACAATGACGGATATCGGAGGTAAGCTGCTCCAGTTTAGAGTGGTTATGACTTCGTGCTTCACCTTTGACTTCAACTTTATTGGGGACAATATTTGTGGCAACACCGCCATTGATGAGACCTATATTACTGGTGGTTTCGTGGTCAATTCGTCCAAGAGGCATAGCAGTAATGGCTTCTGCTGCAACCCGGATAGCATTAATTCCTTTTTCGGGTTCCACTCCTGCGTGAGATTCTTTCCCCAAGAATGTTATTTGAATAGAGTTTTGAGCGGGAGCACCAATAACCAATTCTTCCACTTGATGAGTATCCAGTGCATAACCCCAGGCAGATTCTAATCTGGACTTATCAAAATGTTTGGCACCTAATAAACCTACTTCTTCGGAGACAGTGATTAAGACCTCAATAGGAGGATGCTTTTCGCCACTTTCAATTATTTCCTTAATAGCGGTAATGAGTTCGGCAATTCCGGATTTGTCATCTGAGCCAAGTATAGTAGTCCCATCAGAATATATAATGCCATCTTTAATTATAGGTTTAATACCTTTTCCCGGTTTAACGGTATCTGAATGAGCACAAAATAAGATAGGTTTCTTATTTAGGTTTCCTGGAATTTGAGCATAGAGATTTCCAGCGTTTCCACCAGTCAAAATATAAGCATCATCTTCCTCAACTTTGGCTCCTAAAGCTTTTAAATCTGCTTTAAGACGGTCTATTATAGCTCTTTCATCTCCTGATTCACTGTCAATAGAGATAAGTTCCAGGAAATAATTAACTACCTCGTCTTGCATCTCTTCTCCTTAAATAGGTTTCTTTTATTATACATATATTTACCATTCGTTTTTTTGTCAAAGCTTTTAGCGGAAGATTCACAATAAGATAGCCCTGGATAAATATAGTATAACTCCCTTTAGTTACCCAGGATGGTGGATAATATAATTTTAGCCATATAAAAAGGAAAAGCAGTCACACTTTTTTCAAGTTTATGCTGGATAAAATTTGATTTGTAGATGAGAAGAAACAGATAAAAGAGAGAATATTTTTAATATAAAGAATCCAGGAAGATTACCACAGCTTCACGATATTTCTTGACATTAGTATATATAAGAAGGAAATTGTAAGCTATGAATAAATCCATACTCTATACCTGCGAATTGAAACATCATCGTCAAGTGGCAGCTCCACTATGTTCAGTTTGTCCTCGTGTGGCAAAATGTCGCTCTTTCCGTAATTGGTTTGACATTTATCGTGATGAGTATCTGGATTTTGTAATCAACATTTGTAATAAATTCCCTGAAAAATATACCCTGGAGGTAACCCTAATGGCTGAAAAGCAAACCTTTGTCCAAATAGTTGATATGTCAACGGGCATGATTGAAAAGATAGTGAACCTGAAGGAAATTGAAGCCTTAACCCCGGAAGAGAAATTGGAACTTGCCCGTAATAAGAATCTCTTTATAGTCACACATCGCATAGTGCCAATTGTGCGAGTTGAAATGAAGAAAACTGTCATTGAAGAGCCTATGCAATTTGGTGGCAACAATGAAAAAAAGCGGCAAGAAGAAGCGGAGCCTATAGTTGAGCCCGTTTCTCCTGCTAAAACTAAGAAGAAAAAATAGACCTTAGTTAAATAGTTGAAAAAAATCCTTTTCAGAAAAGCAAAATTCTAAATACTGGTTTATTTATGAGGAATGTAGTTAAATTTGAGAGCTACTAGATGCTCCAGAACCTTAAAACCAAAAAGGAGAGTTTATGTTTAAGCTTGCAGATGAACATTTAGAAGTAGCACAGAAAATTGCTCAAAAACATCGTCGCAAAAAACATTGTGACCATTGCTATGACCGTGGCTGGATTGGCATTAATGAGCAAAATCTGCTGGTGCTCTGTCCTCATTGTGTAGACCGCGAGGCTGCTCTGGAAGAATGGAAAACCTATGTTTCTGAACATGAAGATTTAAAAGAGCATTTCAGCGAATTATTTGAGGAAAAACCTGTGGAAGAAGAAGAAACTGAATCTACTATTCCTGTGGCACATACTAAGAAACCCGCTCAACCTCAGGTTAAGAAAACCTTTGTTCCTGGACAGAAAAAGTTTGGACGAACTAAAAAGATTGGTTAAAAATATCAGTTAAAGAGATTAATTTGGATAAGGTCATTTAGATTGTAAAGGTGATATGTATAAAAATATAGATTTAAAAGCAACTCCTCAGGATTTAGAAGGAAGCATCCGTCAATACTGGAAGCAGCATAATTTATTGCAAAAGAGTGTACTTTTCCGGGAAGGTGCTCCTAATTTTATCTTTTATGAAGGACCACCTACTGCTAATGGAACTCCTGGAATCCATCATGTAATGGCAAGAACCTTAAAGGATGTGGTCTGCCGTTATAAAACTATGACTGGTTTTCAAGTAAAGAGAAAAGCAGGATGGGACACTCATGGATTACCGGTTGAGATTGAAGTGGAAAAACAACTCGGTTTGGAAAGTAAAAAGGCTATTGAAGATTATGGCATAGAAAAGTTCTGTCAGGCTTGTAAGGAATCTGTATGGAATTATTTAGACCTCTGGACTAAAATGACAGAATTGATGGGTTACTGGATTGACCTGGAACACCCCTATGTCACTATGTACAATGAGTATATAGAATCTGTCTGGTATATTTTAAATGATTTCTTTAAACGGGGTTTACTCTATAAAGCTCATAAAATTGTGCCTTATTGTCCAAGTTGTGGCACTCCTCTTTCCTCTCACGAAGTAGCTCAGGGTTATAAAGAAGTGGAAGACCCTTCTATTTATATCAAATTCAAAGCCAGAGAAGAAGAAAATACCTGGTATCTTGCCTGGACTACTACACCCTGGACTTTGATTTCTAATGTGGCTCTGGCAGTTCATCCCGATTTCACTTATGTTAAAGTGTTTCATAAGGGTGAATATTATATACTGGCAAAAGAACGTTTGGATGTGCTGGATGGTGAATATGAAATTATCAGTGAGTTCTCTGGACGAGAATTAGAATACAAACAATATGAGCCTTTGTTTAACTTTGTACCGGTAGATAAACCTGCCTGGTATATAGGTTTAGCAGATTATGTTTCTATGGAAGAAGGGACAGGGATTGTTCACACAGCACCTGCTTTTGGACAGGATGATTATCAATTAGGGAAGAAATATAACCTTCCTTTGGTTCAACCAGTTGATGCGGAAGGGAAATTTACCTCTCCAGTAGAGCCCTGGGCAGGAATATTTGTTAAAGCAGCAGATAAAGATATTATTCGTTTCCTGAAAGAAAAGGGAAATCTATATAAAAGAGAACAGGTTAAACATAGTTATCCTCATTGCTGGCGTTGTCAAAGTCCTCTCATCTATTATGCCAGAGACACCTGGTATATTCGTACCTCTGATTTCAAGGAACAGCTATTAGAAAATAACCGGCAAATCCGTTGGTATCCTCCTTTTGTTGGAGAAAAACGCTTTGGTGAGTGGCTGGAAAATAATGTTGATTGGGCTCTTTCAAGAGATAGATTCTGGGGTACTCCTTTAAATATATGGATTTGTAATGATTGTGGAGCAAGGACTTCTATAGGTTCCATTCAAGAACTGAGAGATAAAGGCACCTTAAAAAATGGTTTGCCAATACCTGAAAACCTGGAACTCCATCGTCCTTATATTGATGAGGTCGTGCTAAAATGTGAACATTGTGGTGGGACAATGATTCGCACTCCCGAAGTAATAGATTGCTGGTTTGATAGTGGTTCTATGCCTTTTGCTCAATGGCATTATCCCTTTGAAAATGCTGATAACTTTGATAAAGAGCTATTTCCTGCAGATTTTATCTCAGAAGGAATAGATCAAACCCGGGGATGGTTTTATTCTCTTCTTGCCATCTCAACCTTATTTAAAGGCGTTTCCAGCTATAAAAGTTGCCTGGTGAATGAGATGATTCTGGATAAAAATGGACAAAAAATGAGTAAGTCCAAAGGAAATGCTGTTGACCCTATTGAGTTGATGCAGGAGTATGGAGCAGACGCAATTCGCTGGTATCTGCTGGAAGTTAGTCCTCCTTGGGTTCCCACTCGTTTTGATGTAGATGGAGTTAGAGAAATTGTAGGTAAGTTTATTGGTACCTTGAAGAATACTTATTCCTTCTTTGCTACTTATGCCAATATTGATGGATATGATGCATCAAACTATTCTCTTGATTGGCAAAGGATTGCTGAACTGGATCGCTGGATTATCTCGCGTCTACATAGCCTTATAAATAAAGTGCGTGAATGGATGGAAGAATATGAGTTAACCAGAGCAGTTCGTGCCATACAGGATTTTGTTATAGATGAACTTTCCAATTGGTATGTTCGTAGGAGCAGAAGAAGGTTCTGGGCAACAGGGATGACCTCAGATAAGATTGATGCTTATAACACTCTTTATCAGGTGTTAGTAACGGTTGCACAATTGGTTGCTCCCTTTGCACCATATCTTTCTGAAGAACTTTTTATCAATCTTACAGGCAAAGAAAGTGTTCATCTAACTGATTATCCTCTCTCTCATCAGGAAGTTATTGATTTAGAGCTGGAAAATAGAATGCAGGTAGTGATTGATTTGGTTTCCTTAGGTAGAGCAGCAAGAAATGCCTGCCAGATAAAAATTCGTCAGCCTCTTGAAAAGATGTATTTGCCTGCTAAATATAAAGATATAGTAGAATCTATGCGAGAGCTTATCCTGGAAGAAGTTAATATCCATAATCTGGTCTATGTTTCTGAAGAGGATGACTTTGTGCAGTATGAGGTTAAACCTCAGTTCAAGATTATGGGTCCTAAATATGGGAAGCAAATGAAAGCGATAACTGAAGCTCTCAGTAAGCTTAAAGGTCAGGAAGTGCTTTCTGCCTTTAATTCTTCTGGAGTTTATCATCTTACAGATTTGGGGATTGACCTTGTGCCCGAGGATGTTGTGGTGCAAATTATTCCCCGGGAAGGCTTTGTCTTTGAGAGTATGAATGATAAATTTGTTGCTCTGGATACTACTTTAACCCCTGATTTGCTTCAGGAAGGATATGCCAGAGAATTGGTTAATAAGATTCAATTTACCAGAAAAGAGCAGGATTTTGATATACTGGATAGAATTGTGGTAGAATGGTATGGAGATGATGATATTCAGGCAGCTATAGATAAATATAATGACTACATTAAGAAGGAAACTCTATGTGACGAACTGCGAAGAGTTAATTCCTCTCAGAATATGCAAGTTTATGATATAAACGGAAAGGAAGTTTATTTAAAGATATATAAGGTGGAAAATAAATGAATGAAGGGCAAAACAGTGGGATGAATAAACTCTTTTGTAGCAATTGCGGAAAGAAAATTCCAATTAATGCTAAGTTCTGTAGTTACTGTGGGCAAAAAATTGAAGGCTGGGAAGAACATCCATCGCAGGAAGATAAAATTAAACCGCAGAAAAAGGTTATTAAGCGAGAGCCAGAAAGTGAAGATATGTCTTTTGTGGCTTATCAGACTTTAGAACCTGGGACATCCTTCTATAATTACAAAGTTATCAAACTTCAAGGAAAAGATACTGATGGAGTGCACTATCTGGTGGAAAAAGAAGGTAAACAATATGTACTGAAGCTATTTTTCCCCTATAAATACTCTAATTTAGAAAATATCATTACCCTCCAAAACTGGCTGAATAGAGTTCAAAAACTTGAGAATCCTTATATAGTTCATGTAGAAGAAATCAATTACAATAACGACCCAGTATATATTGTGACAGAAATTGTGGAAGGAATTTCCCTATCAAAGATTAAGACTTATAATCCTGAACTATTAACGGAATCTCTGGTCAGGGAGATTGCTAAACAACTCGTTTCAGCCGCAATGGACATTCATCAGTTGGGATTGAGTATTAAAAACCTTACTCTTAATGACTTAATTTTAAATCCAGAGACTAATAAAATCACCATTTTGACTTCTGGCATTAGTTATGAGACAACAGATGAGCGAGATGAAGTTTTTCATCTGGGCGTTTTGCTTGCTCAAATGCTTTCTGCCAATCAATTGGCGGAAACGGTCTATAATGATGAAATTTTAAGCGAACATAAATTTACTTATATCCCTGGTATTACATTAAGTATGAATAAAGTACTGGGAGAATGTTTACATCGCAATGTCTTGCAGAGATATAATACTTTGCGTGATGTGCTGAAGGGTCTGAATGCCTTAATTGACATAGAAAAAGATGAAATATATGAACTGTCAGGCAATAAATTGCAACCAGAAGATATATCACCTATGCAAGTGCCTGAACCAAAGACAAGTAAAGATCGGATTATCATTACTGCCATAGTTATCGGGGTAGCGGCAATAGTTATCTTCTTTGCCATAAATTGGTCAAAAATAACGAAAGATAACGGTACTTCCAGCACCTGGATTTCTTCTATAGGTGAAGAGGATACCATCAATAATGAATATCAGAATAAAACTATTTTCAATCATAGAGACACTTTGAAAAACCAAAACTATAATACTATAGACTCACGAGTAGATCCCCGTAAGGCTATTTTATCTCAGAATCAATCTTCCTATTCTGGTTCATCTGGTAGTACGGTTAAAATTGATACTTCACCTGATAGAGACCTTTTTGTATATGTTCCAGACGGCACTTTTGGTTTTACCCGTTTAAAGGAAAATCCTAATCATAATGTTGTGCAAAATGGCTTTTATATGGGGAAATATGAGGTCACTCAAAAAGAGTGGAATCAATATATGAAACCAGCTAATGTAAGTTTTGTAGGAGATAACTTACCCGTTGATAATGTTAGCTGGATGAATATTGTTCGTTATTGTAATGCTCGTAGTGAGGCAGAAGGTCTAACACCTGCTTATACCATTTTAGGAAACAATGCCAGTTCTGTCACCTGTAATTTCAAAGCAAATGGTTATCGTTTACCTACTGAAGCGGAATGGGAAATGGCAGCTAAAGGTGGACAATTATATACTTATAGTGGTTCCGATGATGCAGATGAGGTTGCCTGGTATAGAGAAAACAGCGGAAGAAGATATAGGACTGTTGGTTATCAGAAAAAGCCTAATGCTTATGGAATTTATGATATGACCGGAAATGTAGCAGAATGGTGCTGGGACTGGTATTCTGAAGATTATCCCTCTTCTCTAACTGAGTTTGTTAATCCAAGAGGTCCTGCATCTGGAACTTTAAAAGTTATTCGGGGTGGCAGTGTTAACAATGGATTGGGGACTAATTTAAGTGTGGTTTACCGAACTAAAGGTGATCCTGCTAAAGGTTATCCTTTTGTAGGATTTCGTTTAGTTCGCACCCATTAAGTTTATTTGCACAACACCATTTTCTGGAACTGTTTATCTTTTCCTCCAGAGAGGACACAGAAATAAATTCCGCTACTAACATCTTTACCACTATTATCTTTTCCATTCCAGATTACCTGATAAGCTCCAGCATTTTTAGTGCATTTTTCCAGTTGACGAACCATTTGTCCTTTTGTATTATATATATTTAAAGTTATATTTGTAGGTTCTGCTAAGCTATAACGGATAGTGGTTTCAGGGTTAAATGGATTGGGATAAGGGGGATAAAGGACTAAGCGAGGGATAGAAGGTAAACTGGGATCACAGTTAGGAGTAGCAGTTCCATTAATAATCAGGATATTATCAATAGTCCAACCAGGGTCAGTTAAATCTATATCTGTTGAATTATCAGTTAAATGGAAGCGGAGATAGATATTCTGTCCTTGAAAGCTATCTAACGAGACCATTTCTTTCTGGAAATAACTAAGTTCTCCCGATTTTTCCCAGATGCATTCCCAGTTCAAATTATCCGTTGAGATTTCCACTCTTGCAGGGTCAAATTGATATTCTGTATATAGATGGGAGTCAAAGATTAGCATCGTGGAAGCCTCTATTGGAATATAGATAGGTTGAGCCGTTTTAATCCAGACATCACAATTCATAGCATAGAATCCATTTCCACCCCAGCTATCTGTTATAGCATAGCCGGAAACCGACAGAGAATTTTGACGCACCCAGGGACCATTTATTTCCCATCTTTCAGTTCCATTTTCCCAATCTTCACTGAAAAGAATCTTTACAGGACTAAGTTCTATCGTTAAATAATTTTCTCCAGGGCTCAAAGTCACTGTACCATTCCAAGGGAAATAGCCTTCCGCATAAATTTCTACAGGATATTCTCCTTCGTAACCATGAAAAATAAAATTGCCATTAACCATCAGAGTATCTGGGAAAACATCGCCAATAATAATGCGTGCATTGATATTTTCACCGTTGGCATTGATGTTTCCGTTTAGAATAGCCGGTTCGCGGGGCTGTAAATATACTTGTATTTGCGTCCAGTTACTATTTTGTACCATTTGACTGGGGATAATGGTATCCCAATAGCCTTTTTTTCTAACCTGAATGGTATAAACTCCAGAAGCTAAAGGACGGTAAAATCTTCCCGTAGTTGGGTTGGAAGTACGAGGTCTAAACCAGGGAGCATTATGTTGTTGGATGATTATTTCTGCTTCCAGAGGTTCATTAGTAACGGCATCTCTAATTTTTCCTGTTAACATAGAATTGCTTGATACTGCTTCAGAAGAGGGTAGGGCTCTATTGATTAACCAGCGAACACCATTGCTACATCTTTGAACTGTATTTACCATCAGCGTGGAATCGGGTTGTATATTACTGGTTCCACATTCTATCAAAACTTGAAAAGTCCCATATTGTTGATACATCCAATCATGGAATGCACCCTGACGACTAAGATTGGGGAAATAATCATAGGTTCCTGTTCCGGTTTCTTTAATTATATGAGAAGCTATTCCACTGGCTATAGAGGCAGAAAAGGCTAAATCGGGTGAAGGTCTTACATTCTTCCAATTAAATGAATAATAACACTTTTCACTTAGGTTGCCGGTACGAGAGGAATGCCAACAGATGGAATAAATGAATTTATAACGGTCTGCTAATTCTTTTATGGCTTGATTTTCACTTTCACTCATAGGAGCGGGACCTCTATAATAATCCCAGACTTCTAAACCTCCAGGTTGGAATAAGGTGTCTCCATGCACCCAGTTAAAACTAAAATTCCTGTTTATATCAACTCCATCTACATCATATCCCACCTGAGGACTGAAATCAAAAATTCCATTCATATTATTGTCTCTCTTATTCTTACGGTAGGAAGAGTCAAGATTGGAGGTCACTACATTATGTCCTTCAGGATTAAGGGTGGGGACAAACCATAAGTCAAGCTGATTTATCCATTGCATATAGGGAAGCTGATATCTATTAGTTAAAATCTCAGCAATATTGCTCATCGTAATCTGAACTCCCAGAACTTCTTCCGCGTGAACCTGTCCTACAAAAAGCAAGGCTGGCTCTTCTTCATCCTGATTAACATTATCTGTGATGCGCATAGCATAGATGGGGATATGATCTTCTTGAGAATAGCCAATGAGTACTTTTTTGGCTATATCAGGATATTGACTTTCATAGGTAGAAAGCAGTTGAGATATCTGGTCGTAAGTGTAATAACAGGAAGGTAGTGCTATAATCTTTATAGTCAGAACAGTAAAAAATATTAATATGAAAGGAAAGTATCTCTTCTGCATTTTAATATCCTTTTTAACCTTAAATAATGCAAATTATAAGCCAATTATTTTATTCATTTTACAACCCGAATAAATATAATACCTGAATTTTTAAGAAAAAGTAGTTATATTTTGCAATTTATAAGCAATTAAATAAAAATCTTTCAGTTTTATCCCAACATCTCTTTCAATCTATTCGCTAAATTATGTACCTGCTTACTTTTTTCCATTTCCCAAGGAATTTGATAGTTATGCTCTGTTTCCGAAAAAAGTCTTTTTAGGCTATGATAAATAGTATCTGCAGATTCCATCGCACAGATATAATTATGTCCACATTCACGAAGAAGTTCTGCAGCTTCACCGTAATAAGGAACCATTGCCAGGATAGGTTTTTGTGTTCTTAAATATTCACCCACCTTAGAAGTTAATGTGCCATAGGGACTGCTACTATTGATAACCAGCAACAGTACATCAGAAGCCATCATATTAGCCAGAGCCTCTCTATGTTCCAGAGGAGGAATGATTTCTATAAGATTAGTGATACCGCTTTGAGTTATTTCTTCTCTGGTCTCCTTAAAATAATTTCCGAATAGTCGCACCTTTATATTCTGAGGGATTTTTCCTTCTTCAAGCAGACGATGTAGAGCTTTATAAAAAGCGTTCATATTGCGACGAGCATAGATACTTCCAAAATAAGAAAAGGTATATTCAGAAGGTTTAGGGACAGCAGGTAAATCAATAAAATCATTTTCATCCCAGCCATTATAGACGGTTAGAGTCTTTTCAGCAAATTCGGGACCGAAGGCTTTAATGATGTCTCTTTCTATACCCTGTGTAGCGGTAACTATCAAACTGGCATAGGAATATAATCGCTTTTCCCAGTTCCAGGCGTATTTTCGATGAAGGGTGGTAGCTTGTAAATTATAGTCCGACAGTAGATTCCAGTAATCTCGCATATCTAAAACCAGAGGAATGCCACTTTCTTTAGAAAGCTTATATGCACCAACTCCAGAAGAAAAAGGTCCCAGAGAAATGTAAATCAAGTCATAATGAGTTTCAGATAAAGCTTTTCTACCTGCTTTAATAAGAAAACGATTCCAGCCAATTTTTTCGTCTAAGAGATAAAGCCTTCTGATCCAGAGCTTTATATTCTCTGGAGTGTTCATATAAAGTCCCGTTGCTTGATTACCTTTACTGATACCAGTCTTACGAAATAATGCCATAGGATCAAGAGAATCAGTCCGTATCAGTCTTTGTTCACTACATTCAGAAAGTAAAGAATAGTCACGCTGAATGTATTCAATATCGCTAACGGTTATAACATCACAGCTGATTCCTTCTTGAGCGAGGTATTTAACTACCTTGACATTTCGTAAAGAAGCAGGACCTCCCAGGGGAGGATAAAAATAGCTGATGTAAAGTATATGCATTTTATTTAGCTGCAAGATTCTGGACCAAATCCAGTAATTCTGGTTCAACTGATTCCCAATTATATTTATTTTCTATTAAATCAACACAGCGTTTACTCATTTCTTGATATTTATCCTCGTCCAATTTTAATATACGGGAAATAGCCTTTGCTATGGAAGCAGAGTGGTATTCGCAACAATAACCGAGTTGATTTTTTTCTATCAAATCAGACATTAATGGTGTTCTGGTTGAAACCACAGGTAATCCTGCAGCTAAATATTCCAGAACCTTCAAAGGGAGAGCTTTGCTCAATCTTTTATTTTGAGCATTGAAGAGCCATAGTCCAATCTTACTTCTTTTCAATAGCAATCCAATTTTTTCAGGTGGAACCCAGTTATTATAATAGATAAAAGCCGTTAAATTATATTCAGTGAGCATAGCATCAAATTTTTTTTCCACTTCTGGTGATGTAAATTTCCCGACAATCAAGGCTTTTAACTGGGGAAATTCATCTTTGAGTATATTGATACTCTTCAGTATCTTGTAAGCACCACGGTCTGGAGTCAAACCACCAATATATATCAAATCAAAATTCATTGTGCAAATATTGCTCAATTCCATAGGAACTTCACAGCTATCATCCCATACATTTTTGACTGGATAATTCGGAATAACTGCAACTTCTCCTTTTTTAGGTGCCCTGCCAAGTTGTTGTAAAATCTGTTCATTAACGGCAATAGTTCCATCAACCTTACTTTGCAGGCTGCGTTCTAAACCGAGATAAATGCTCTTCATTATCCATTTAAAAGGCAGAGGAAATTTTTCTGAAAAGGCATCAGGATAAAATTCATGTATATCAAAAACCACTTTGCACTTTATTTTTTTCTTTAATGCCAGTCCTACCAAAAGAGTTAAAGGTTCAACACAGATTACCACATCAGGATGAATTTTTTTAGCCTTTTTATACAATTGAAAAAGAATACCCCATTTAGAATCCGCTTCAGTAACATCTTGATAGGGATTGACCAGAGAATTGCAAACTCCACAGGCACAAATTAGATGGACTTCACCAATTTTAGCCAGACTTCTTCCCAGCTTGTAATAAAGCCTTACTTCATTGGTAGGATGAGCGTTGGATAAGATGCATATTTTCATAATTCTTTCTTTATATGTGAAAAACTAATATGTCAGTAAATGCTTCAATGTCAAGAATTATTTTAAATTTAAGTCCATTCTTTGTTTACTTTTACCTAATTAAATGATGACGGGAGCTTATTATCCACTATCTATAATTAACTGATTTTAAAGGAAATAAATTGAATATCTCCTAGCCCTCACCTGCTATCAAGCGTTAATCACTTCTTAATCAAGCGTTAATTATTAAGACTTGATTAACGCTTGATTAAGACTTGACAGCTGATTGTTTTAAAGGAAGAGACAGAGCTTAAACAGGATAATTCTCTCGTATATATGAAGTAATAAAAACGCAATATCATTCATATCGGCTTATTTGCAGAAAAAAAAGATTGACAGTATGAAGGGAAACTATTACTAATTCTCTTAGAATATTAAGGAGAAAATCCTATGAGTTCAAAAAAAATAAATCGTCCTACCTTGAGCTTTAGTAATGATAAAAAAGGGGAGCGAAAGGTTTCAGATACGCAGAAAGAAACTAAGGATAACGAAGAGAAAAGGAAAAATAAGGAAATAAATCCGGACAATTCTGTTCTCGGATGGTGGTCTTCCATTTATTTTGACTATATAAAACAGGAAGCGAATAATCCCGATAATCCTCATCCTTTGATGGCTTCTGTGGAAGTAGAAGTGGTTAAAGAAGCAGATTTAGAGCAGATATTAGCCTTATATAAACAGGCAGGTTGGTGGAATGAACCCATTGATGAACAGTCATATGAGCGAGTGAGAAGAATCATATCCGATACCTTTTGTTTTGTGATAGCACGCTATCAGGATAGAATTGTGGGAATGGGAAGGTCTATATCGGATGGAGTTAGCGATGCATATATTCAGGATGTGGTGGTAGATAAGGATTTTAGAAGACAGGGTATTGGTGAAGCTATCATACATCGTATAGTTCAATTTCTTTTAGAACATAATATAAGATGGATTGCATTGATTTCTGAACCCGGCTCAGAAGAGTTTTATCGCCAAATTGGATTTAGGGATATGATGGGTTACACCCCATTATTTTTGCCTATTGAAAATATAGAATAATCTTTATGCTGGAATTAACACCCTTAACACCTGCACATATTCCACTGTTACAGAAGTATTTAAGAGCTTATCCTCGGCAATCTTGTGATTATGCTATTTGTAATCTTATGACCTGGGGAAAGATTTATGGGAACAGTTTTACTATCTGGAAAGAGCATCTCGTAATTGTTAATCCGAAATATGATTATGTTATGTATCCTGTGGGTCCTGGATTAAGTGCAAAAGAATTAAGGGAATTGGTAGATATTTATCGGGAAGGGCATCCCCTCACTCAACTGGTGCTAATTCCAGAGGATTGGCAAATTAAGACACCAGATATAACGCAATATTTTCAGCTTAGAGAAGATAGAGACTGGGCAGATTATGTTTATTTAATTGAAAATCTGGTCAAGCTTAGTGGGAAAAAATTAGCCAAAAAGAAAAATCTTATTTCTCAATTTATTCGCACTTACCCGGGATATCAAGTTATTCCTATAACTTCTGATAAAAAAGATGTCATTATCCGTTTCAGTGAAAAGTGGCGTAGAGAACGCAATATGGAAGGTATTTATTTAAATGCAGAATTTCAAGCGATAAAAAATACGATGGAAATGTGGGATGAGATACCAGTTGAAGGGATAATAATTTGCTATCAAAACCGCATTTCTGCTTTTTCTATTTTTAGTGAACAGACGGTTGATATGGTAACGGAACACTTTGAGAAATTTGATCCTGAGATGAAAGGTAGTGCTCAAGTTATAAATTGGGAGACCGCAAAATATTTACAAGACCGTTATATCTGGTTAAATAGAGAACAGGATATGGGCTTAAAAGGACTTAGACAAGCTAAAAGTAGTTATATGCCAGCCTTTCTGGTAAAATTTATATTTGGTAAGCCACTTGATTGAATAGACTTAAGCGATTTTTTGTCGCCGTCTAAACATCAGACTGATAAGATATAACACGAATTCTAATAAGACAATATTCGCCCCGGTCGGAATGTCTAACCACCAGGAAAGTGCAAACCCACCACTTGCTGCTAAAATAGCAATAAGAGCGCTACAGAGGATAGCATAGTCTAATCTCTTCACCAGATTGAAAGAAGTAACCGCAGGAAGAATTAATTGAGCGCTGACCAAAATTATCCCTGCAGCCCTTAAGGTTATGACAATATTGGCAGCTAAGAGAATCATAAATATGGTATTTACTAATCCCACAGGTAGGCGATAGAATTTTGCCATCTCGGCATTATATGAAAGATAGAAAAGCTCTTTATAAAAGAAAGAAATGAAGAAAATATCCAGTAACGCCAGAATAACTAATTGATAAATTTCCGATGGTGATACCAGCAAGACATTACCAAAGAGATAACTTTCCAGGTCAAAACTATAACCTTTTTTTAAAGAGATGAGAATAATACCCAGAGCCATAGAAACACTGAGAAAGATAGTTATCGTATTTGCTTCTTGCAATTTATGTTTTTGGGAAAGCCAGCTTATTGCCAACGCAACGATAACTACAAAAATTAGAGTGGTTATCTGCAGATTCAGTTCCAGCAGTAAAGCCAGTGCAATGCCAGCAAAAGCTATGTGAGAAAGAGCTTCTCCCATATAGGACACCTGACGCAAAGTTACCAATGGAGAAAAAAGTGAGAGGGAAAAAGATGATAAGAGTGCAGCTAAAATTGCATGATAGATAAAATTATACATCAATAGTCCTTTTCAATTAGACGCATGGTATCTCCAAAGGTTTTATGAATGATTTCTGCATTGACCAGTTCGGCACTGGTGTGACAATGCAATTTTCTATTCAGGCAAATGAGAAAGGTGCAATATTCCGAAAGAATATTAAGGTCATGAGAGATAGTTAAAATTGTCTTTCCTGCTTTATTTAAGTCTTTTAGGAGAATAAACAGACTTTGCACGCCAGGTTGATCCAGCGATGCCTCTGGTTCATCCAGAATAAGATATTTACTATCAGAAATGAGAGCTCTTGCCAGAAACACACGTTGCAATTCACCTCCAGAAAGAGAACCTATTTGATGATTAGCCAGATGTGCAATTCCAGTAAGTGATAAGGCTTGCATAGCTCTTTGACGATGAATGGATTTAAATCTTGAACCCGGTGGCAATTCTGCTACTAATCCCATAAGTACAATATCCAAAGCAGTGGCAGGAAAATGGCGATTAAATTCTTCATGCTGAGGAAGATAACCCATAGGATGCTCTTTTAGCCATTCGCAATGTGGGATGCCATCAATATAAATAGAGCCTGTTTGAAGAGGTAAAAATCCCAAAATCAATTTTATTAAAGTTGATTTGCCTGCACCATTGGGACCAATTAAAGCGGCGAACTCTCCTTCCACGAGGGTCAAATTTATGTCTTCTAATATGATATTCCCATTAATCTTATAGGAAAGGCTACGAATTTCTATCATTTAATCAGAGGTCTAACTCTTACCAGGCTTGCTTCATTCTATTCCAGTTTATAAGAATAACTTCAGGAAGGGATTGAGCATTAAGAGTCTGTCCTAAAGGGTCCAGTTCTATTACTTGTAAATGAAATTCTTTAGCCAGAACATTAGCGGATTTACGGTCCATTTGAGGCTCTACAAAGATGGCTTTTACCTGATTAGCTTTAATCAAGTCTCCTAAATATACCAGTTCTTTTGGAGTTGGTTCTTGACCAGGAGAGCTTTGAATACTTCCTAAATAGTCCAGCTTATAATCCTGGATAAAATAATGGAAACTATCGTGATAGGTGATAATTGGTGTGTGAGAAAACTGTGCTCTTTCTTGAATAATGAGACTATCCAGACTGCTGAACTGAGATATAAGCTCTCTACAGTGGAAAGATATGCTATCTTTATAGCTCGGAAATGTTCTTTGCAATGGTTCTTCCAGTTCAGATACCAGTTTTTTCATTAATCTTGGTGAAAGCCATATATGTGGATTAGGATTTTCCTCTTTTTGAGGCAGTTGGAGTAATTGTTCGGCAGATAAATGTTTCTCGCCCAGTGCATTTAAAGCTGTCTGAATATTTATTTCTAAACCATAACCATTACTGAACACTAAGTCTGCGTCATATAAGGATTTTAATTCTGCTGGACTGGGATTATAGGTATGAGGAGAAAAATTTGGAGGAATAAGGGTTCTCACCTCTATTTCCGGTCCCACCATCTGTTTTAAAAGCAATTCATAGGGATAGATAGAGACAACAATAAGATTAGATGGTGAATCTACCGCCTTTTTACAAGAATTAAGTGCTAACAGAGAGCTTATAATCAGGATAGAGATGAGAACCTTTAATTTCATTCCAGCTCACGAAGCAATTGGGTGAGTAATCTAACACCCACGCCGGTTGCACCATAACTATAAATACCTTGCTCTTTATCTCTTAAAGCGGTACCAGCGATATCCAGATGAATCCAGGGTTTACCTGCTACAAATTCCTGCAAAAACAGAGCTGAGGTTATAGTTCCTGCCAAAGGACCACCGGTATTCTTAAGGTCTGCTATTTCAGATTTTATGAGTTCCTTATAGGGCTCATAAAGTGGGAGTTGCCAGATTTTTTCACCGGTAAATTCAGAAGCTGATTGTAATTTGTTGAGTAAAGCCTCATTATTTGCTAAAACCGCAGATATTTGATTTCCGAAAGTAGCAGATGCAGCACCAGTTAAAGTGGCAATATCTATTACTTCGTCTATATGTTCTCTACTTATGGCATAATGGATTGCATCAATGAGAGTTAAGCGACCTTCTGCATCAGTATTGACTACTTCAATAGTTTTACCTGCCATACTGCGAATAATATCACCGGCATGATAAGCAGAGCCAGAAATCATATTTTCACAAGCTGCGACAATACCAATGACATTAACCTTTAGTTTTAGATTGGTGATTGCAGCCATAGTACCGATAACTGCAGCAGCACCACTCATATCATTTTTCATATTAACCATACCCTGGCAATTTTTAAGGCAATAACCACCACTATCATAGGTTAAACCCTTACCAATGAGACCGATAGTCTTTGCTTTAGGATGGGGATTTCCATGATAGGACATCAGAATCAGACGAGGTTCTTTTTTAGACCCTTTTCCTACTGCCAGAAAAGCTTCCATTTTGAGCCTTTTAATCTTATCTAATCCAAATACTTCAATAGAGAAGCCATATTTGAGAGCGACTTTTTTAGCTGTTTCAGCTAAAGATTCAGGGTAGATGACATTAGCAGGTTCATTAACCAGGTCACGAGCCAGATTTGTTGCTTCTGCAAAGATTCTACCTTCCAACACACCACGATTGAACATACGTGGATTTTTAAGCTCCATAGCTAAATGAATAGCTTCCAGAGATGGAGGTTTTGTTTCACTAAGATATTTATCAAAGCGGTAGCCAGTAAGCAAAGCAGCTTCTGCCAGTATATGTCCAAAATGAAGTTCACTTAGAGGATTTTTAAAACCGGTGAAAATATAAGCTTCTTTTGCTTCCAATTTTAAGGCTTCACGTATTGAGATAGCAATAAGATGGCGAAAACGGTCATTATCCAGTTCCTTAGGATTGCCAATACCGCAGAGGATAACATTGGTTCGTTTTCTGGAACGAATAAAAGGGAAGCTCTTAAGGCTGGCATATTTGAACTGAAAGTCGTCCTCTTTGACTACTATATTGATAGCATTCTGGAGGTATTCAGGGAGATATTCCAGCTTTTCTATGTCTCCATTTTCTTCCTGAAGTATAATCACGGTTTCCATATATTCAGTTGGCTTATGCAAAAAGTCTATTTTCATTTAGGTCTCCTATTAATGTTTTATATTAAAAATCTTCGCTTAAACTTAAGTAATAAGTCGGTTTTGAAATGTGCGAGAGGTCTGTTAACCAGGTAATATCCAGGCTAAGGATAAAAATGCCTAAATTTATCCGCGGTCCAAATCCATAACCCAGATAGAGGTCTTTAAGTTTGCCTTCATGAGTAGCCTGGAATTTATTGAAGTCATCAAAGACAGTTCCTATTTCAGCAAAGAGGCTTCCGCGTACATTAGGTATATTTAAAGGTAAGGGGAAAGCGATATTTATATTTTCAAAGAAGGGAAATCTCAGTTCAGTGCAGAAAACTGCTTTCTTTTCACCGCTAAGATTTCCATCATAAGCACGGATACCATAATAACCACCGAGAGCAAATCTTTGAGGATAATCTCCCACACTTATTCCAGTGATAAGACGCGTAGCTAAAGAATAGCGTTTACTGAATAATATATAATTTCGCCAATCCAGGTAGTTGGTTAAATAATCAAGATTATTATCTCTTAAAGAAGTGCCAACAGAATAGTATAAACGTCTACCTGCAAGAGGACCAGTCGGACCATATAATGCATTATCATGAACCAGATTTACAGCTGGACTAAAGACCTTATCACTTCCGAGATTTTCTTCTTCTGTCCAATCACCAATATTCCAGTCCCAATAAGAAAGATAATATTCTTGTTGATAGAACATATTTTCCAATTCAATACGAGTAAAGCGATTGAAGGGATAGCGTAAGAGAAGATATAGACCTGTCTGTCTTTGTTTATAACGAATATACAGATCATTTTGTGGACCGGGAATACTCATCTGAATATGGATTTGGTCATTTAGATTAAAAAGTCCAATACCATAATCCATTCTTTGTTTTAGATAGAGATAGCTTATAAGCAGATTTGAATCTTTAAGTTTTCCCGCAGCGCTTAAGCTAATCCCAATTCCATGATTTCCCATAATATCACTTAAACTTAATTCCAGATAACCCACTGTTCCTGCATAAGATGAATAAGCAAGACCTCCCCAGAGGGTATCTAAGGAAAATTTAGTTTTGTAAGGTTTGATTTCTGGGATAGTCTCAATCGTGATCGGCTTGTCATCATAACTAAGGTTACGATACATTCTCAAGGAATCAGAAGAACCCATCTCTTCGTTGGAATGGGCAGATTCTATTAAGGGGTCTTTTTGCATATAAGGACGCTGGGGTCTTTTACCGTAGTAATTGAGTCTGGAGAGGTCAACGGTCTCCAATAAGTCATTTTTCAACTTAACAAACTGAGGTGGATAATAGTCAATAAAACTTAGATTTTCTGTCTGTATTTCAGTGAAATATATATTCCAGGCATCCTGGAAATAGTTAGAAAGGACAATTTGTTTACCATTAGGAGAAATATCAGCGGAATAAACTCCAGCTAAAACATTGGTAACCTTTGCTTTTTGAGCAGAGTTTAGATTAAGCATAAATAAATTACTAACTCCATCTATTGAGCTCACAAAATAGAGTTTTGTGCCGCTGGCATCCAGAGATGGATAACCGCAATCTTTTGTTTCAAGGGTCAATTGAGTGCAGATTCCATTATTTAAATTCAGATGAAAGATATTTTGATTTAGATGCGAAAAGAGACGATTAGGGAATTCTGGTTCTTTCTGACTTCTTTCCGAAGCAAAGACAATGCTATTACCGTCAGGTGCAAAACGCGGTTGCAGGTCATTATAATAATCATCTGTAAGCTGTTGTAGTTCTTTTGTTTCCAGATTATAAAGATAGAGGTCACATTGCATATTTTTTTGTCCAGCAAAGACAATGCTTTTACCATCGGGAGCAACATCCAATTCATATATAGCATCAAAGTCCTTAAGTTTGATGGTCTGGACAATTTTCTTTTTACTGGTATTTACGATATAGATACAATCACCATCACTGGTCTTAGCAGAAAAAGCTATCCTTGTATTATCAGGAAACCAGCTCAGACTGGAACGGAAGTAATAGAATTCTTCCATCTTTCCAGAGACCTCACCTTTGATAATCCTTTCGGGAGCACTTAATCCGTGTAATCCTCCCATCCAGATGCTATAACGAGCTCCAGCAGAACTGAAATAGACATATTTATCACCTTGAGGAGAAAAACGGGGCATAAGATTAAAATAGGAACCGTCTCTTTTGCTATTAGTGCGTTGTTCCAGAGATATAGAGGGCAGGTCATGGGTTTCTATTAAGGGTAAAAATTCTCGCTTCAGCTGAAAACGCCAGCGGGATTCCAATTCTTTAAAATCCAAGCCAAAGATTTTTTTAGTGGCATAATCTATACCACTGGTAGAGCGTAGAGCAAAGAAATATTCCATCAATTTATCGGGACCATAGGTTTCAGCAATAAAAGTAAGAAAACTTTCTCCCAGACGATATGCATAATAACCACTGGTGTTTTCTATATAGGGCAATTTGTCATTTATTACCATATCCAGGATGAACATATTATTATAATCTTTCTTACCGAGAGTGGAAAAATACTCAGGTAGCCCCTCTGAAAACCAGAAAGGAATATAGGAAGAATAAAGTGAAGCAAGCGATTCCTCTTTAGCTCTTTCCAGGGCATTGAGATAGGCATGAGTTAGTTCATGGATTAATAGTTCTTCTAAATTGGCATAACTTCCATCAAAAGGTATAACTACACGGTTATGTAAACTTTCCGTGAAACCACTTACTTCTTCAGTGAGAAGGGGATAAATAATATTAGTGTTTTGAAAAGCTGCTTTACTACGATAGAAGATGATAGGAATTCTTGAGGTGATAGGAAATTTAAGCTGTTCTTTGAGATAATAGTAGGATTCTTCTGCCATTAAAGCGGCAAGTTTGCCAAATTCATCCTCTCCTTGCGGAAAATAGATATCAAAGTGCATTGTCTGAATGGTAGACCATTCCTCAATTTTGGCATTAACCTTATTCTGTCCAAAGTAGTATGCCTGAACGAAAGTTACCAGAATTAACAGGGCTAAAGTGAGATAGTGCTTAAGCTTCAATCTTTTTACCTTAAAATATCTTTATATTGATGTATTTCTTAGGATTAGTGCGGATATCTTGAAAAAGTGAATCCAGACTGGTAGTGGTCTCTAATAATCTTTTATATAGAGTTTCATCTTTAAGAAATTTTCCTGCGGAACCTTTACCTTCATTCAAATCGTTGAGGGTATTATGCAATTGAGTGGAAAGCACTTGCAGACTATCTAAAGTATTGTTTATATTTGCAATAGCTTCAGGGGCAAGGGTCAAAGTGGAATCAAGATGGGCAGCATTATTATCCAGAAGATATTGTAGTTTTTTACTCAGCTGTTCTATTTTGGCTAAGGTATTATTCAAATTGGTTCTGGTTTCATTTATCATTATCTCTGCAGAACGGACTGCAGAATCGGCATCATCCAGAAGGGTGGTAGTTTTATCTATGAAGATTTTTCCCCCTTGTAATTCATTTAATGCTTCATTGACTTTAGCGATAGCGATGCCTACTTCATCAAAAGCATTCATAATTCCGAGAGGTTTATCTCCTTTCTGAATCTTACGCAGGTCAAGGTTATGTTCTCCATTACCTGGAATAATATTTAAAGCGGTTCCACCCATAATGCTGGTATCTGTAATCTGGAATTTAGTCCCTTCTTGTAACTTGATATCTCTATTAATATTTGCAGTAACCAGGATTTTATCAGGCTGAAGTTCAATATACTTAACTCTTCCAACTTCCATTCCTCTATAGAGAACTGGGTCACCTAAATCCAATCCCATAACATCATCAAAACAAACCTTCAATTGCTGTTGGGACCTATTCGTAATTTTACTACTTAACCATAAATAACCAAAGATAAGGATAGCCAGGATGATAATGGTAAAGAGCCCGACTTTTACTTGAGTTTTGTGGAAATTAGGATAGAATCTTTTCATAATTTATGTCTTTAATTGCTTTTTTTCTGCTGCTGGGAAGAGAATATTATTTAGAATTAATCTATAACCAGGAGAGTTTTTATAAAGGTCTAAAATAGTAGGGGGATCTCCTATCTTATGTTCATAATCTTCTGGGTCATGTCCTCCATAAAAGGTGAAGGTCCCTTTACCGAAGTTTCCATGTATGTATTTAACTTCATTCTGTCCCGGAACTTCTGCCAGTATGATGACACTCTTTTTAACTTTATCTTTGAAGAAAGAGGTGGTCTGACCTAAAAAGCCAGGGATAATATTGGTGTGACATTGAGTAAGCATAGTGGGAACAGGGTCATACTTAGCGGAAAAATCAAAGAGTTGAAAATAATCAGCTTCCGGACCTCTCAGACGAGAATAATCGCTGGCATCAATATCGGAAAACTCATATTCATATGGATTGGTTTTCAGTTTAAAATTATCAAAAGCAAAACAACGACTATAATCCAGCTTTTCCTGATAATGAGGGTCAATTCCATCACCATCAATTAAAGCATCAACTATATCCACATTATGAGCAGCTAAAGCAATATCAAGAGTATCTGTGGCAGCACACATAGCAAAAAGAAAACCTCCATTCATCACAAACTCTCGGATTTTTTCAGCTACAGCGTGCTTTAACTGCCAGACTTTAGCATAACCATGTTTTGCTGCCATTGCTTCATTCACCCGAACATCATTTTGATACCAGGCAGTATTTCGATAGGCACCATAAAACTTTCCATACTGACCAGTAAAATCTTCATGATGTAGATGTAGCCAATCATAATCGCTTAGTTTTCCTGCTAAAACTTCATCATCCCACACACGGTCATAATCTATTTCTGCATAATCCAGAGCAAGAGTGACAGCATCATCCCAGGGTAAAGCATTAGGGGGAATGTAAACGGCAATTTTTGGTTCCTTTTCCAGAACTACTACTTCCATATTGGATTCCTGAATCTCCTGCATAATAGCTGCTACCTGGGCTGAAGATACCAGCTCAAAACGGACACCACGAATATTACAAAGAGCAGCAAGAGATTCCGATTCTGGCATAAGAAAGCTTCCACCGCGGTAATTAAGAAACCATTTGACCACATACTGCTCTTTTAAGGCTTCAAAAGCAACTCCATAAGCTTTCAGATGATTACTCTGTGTGAAATCCATAGGTATCAATATTTCTGCACCTATGAGAGCAGGAAGCAGGATTATAAGCAGAACAATGATTTTCTTTACTGGCATATTTTTGGTCTCTTTGTTTTATGAGAGCTGTATCTTATTTTAAATCTTAATATTATATTATACCTTAATTTAGATTAAAACCCTTATACCTTGTTAATTTGTCAAGACAATTTTAGCTCGCTTTAAATAGTAACTACTTTCTTTTAAATAGAATATTGCAATTTTATAGTAAAGCTATTTTTATTTCAGAAAATCAATATCTTTAAATGTTTGTTTTATTATTAACTCTCTGCTTTTATATTCTCCATCTTTGTTAAACCTGAGCATAGTTTATATGCAATTGATGAGCAACTTATGTCCAGTTCGGACATAAGTTGGACATAAGCTGGACATAAGTTGGACATATGCTGGACTTTTAGAACCCATATGTCAATGTGGCTAAAAAAAATAGAGGATAATATTATATATAACAACAAAATAGCTTTCCTGAAGATTATTGATGACTTCCTCTCTCCAAGTTTGATGTTTTAGCGAACTTTATATGAAAGATTAAAAAAGTTAAGAAAATTGTTGACAACTCTTCTTAGCTAATTTTAAAAGTATCTTATAATTATGCGCTGAATATTATTTCATATTGTAGGTTAAAGGTGAAAATAGTTGAATTACTTTAAAGGGAGCTTTTTAATAATATACAGGGAGGAAATAAAATTATAATGATGAAAAGGATAGTTTTTTACTACCGTTCTTGAAGAAATGTAGGGTTTATAATTATGAGTTCCAAGCAAAAAGCTCTAAATTGTGCTAAATCTTAAGAGTGATATAATTAGCATTGAAAAAGAATAGCATTAGATGCAGTACACTATTATAACCTTTTGCTTTATACCCAAAATGTTTATTTTAAACCCATCTTCAACATTTTCTACTGTCATCTATCATATTTGTAAATAACAACCTGCTATTTTAGCATTATGTCTTTACAAAATATTAATGATTTCTTTTCAGTTAAACTTTAAACCTCTTTCAAGATAAAAAAGGAGTATATTATGAAAGATTTAATAATTCTCGTAGGAACAAATCCCTTGCCGTGTTATATAAGTGCAGTCTATTTATGCAATTATTTTAGAGAAGAACAAGTTAATAAAATTTTTATGGTGGGTTCAGAAAAAAATCAGGAAAATAAACAAGATGAAACTATAGAAATTGCTGACAGAATAAGAAAAATGCTAAAGGCAAATCAAATGCTATTGGAGCTAAATCCTAAGCTAAATATAAATATCAATCCATTAACAGATGTAAGAGATAAAGATTGCATATATAATGAAGTTAAAGAAATAAAAAACGAAAGTGATGCCGATGCTATTGAGCTGAATTTTACCGGAGGGACAAAGTCTATGTCAGTTTTCTTTTATTATTATGCAGTAACAGAAAACTGTAAACATGAATTTTTTTCTTCTTACCTTGATGCCCATACCCATCAAATAATTTTATATGATAAGCAATTGTATAAACCAAGTGAAGATCTCAGGACTTTAGATTATCTCAAAATGAGTTTAGAGGAGATTAGCACATTACATAATTTTAAGGTAAAAAGTGAATTTCCCGATTCTAAATGTAAAAATATATCTGCCTATGACTTTGAAATACTGAAACAATATAAACCTGCTTTAAACAAATTTGAAGAATATTTATATGATGAAAGAATAAATCAATTTTATAATCCTCAATCAGGATTTGATGCGGGAAAATTTAAAGAGAAAAAGGGTAGAACCTATAGTTTTAAAGAAAAAATCACTGATGAGGAAAGAAGCTATTTAATTAATAACGAGCTTATTAAACCTATCTGGGAAAGTATTAAAGGGGTTAATAAGGATAAACATTTACTTGAGTTTATAGGTGGGACCTGGTTGGAATACTGGATTTATGATATATTAACTAATCAAGATAAATTAGTAGATGAGGGTAATTTTCTTGCAGAAAATATTGATTTTTATTTTGATAATCTTATAAATCCCATTAATGATAATAGAATAAAATTTCAACTTGATATATGTGCAGTATTTGGCTATCAATTAAATGTTATTTCTATTAGTACTGCAAAAGATAAAGGTATGGTAAAACTTAAAGCATTTGAGGCATTCCATAGAGCACATCAATTAGGAGGTGATGAATCCAAAATTATTCAGATATCTTTATTAAGTAAAACAAATAATCAAGACTTGATGGATGATTTGTTTATGGAAGTTGGTTCATTAGAATCTAAATTCTTATGTCTTGGTTTAGAAGATTTGATTAAGGACAAGAAAGAACTGCGAGAAGAGATAATTGACTATATCAAAAAATAAAGTGAGGAATTATGAGCTACGATTTATATGTCGATCTAAGAGCTATCCAACGATATATCTTTTCCTCTAATAAGTTGAGAGACAATTTAGGTGCTTCTTATTTGGTCTCTCATATCTTTGATGATTTCAAAGATGAAAATACAGGATTCTGTGGAGGAGGGAATTTATATCGGCAATGTGATAACGAGATACGAGCTAAAGAAATTGTTAGGGATTTATCCAGAGCAATCTTTGAAACTGCTCCCGGATTAAGTTTTAACGCCGCTATTGTAAAGACCAAAGAAGACGAGGACTTTTCTTCACGCATTAAAAGATTACATCAGAAGCTGGAAGAAGAAAAGCAAAATCATCAGCAAATCACTACTTTGCGTTCTTATGGTGTAAACGCTCAATGTAGTTCTGGACCTTTGAGTGCACAATATCGGGATCCCTTTGAAAAGGATAAATATATATCTGAAGTAGTTTATGCCAAGCGTAAGTTATTAAAGAATGATAAAGAAAATGATAAAGAAGTTGATACAATATCAGATGAATACTCACAATACTTAAGTGATGATTTTAAGTTAACAGAGGAGTTTTTAGAGATTAGTCCATTAAAAGGGGAAGATTCGCATATAGCCGTAGTTCATATTGATGGAAATGGTATAGGTGCTATATTTAGTACATTAAAAACTCTTTCAGATTATCAAGAGTTTTCTAAGAAATTAAATACTGATATGCATAAAGCATTGAGAGAAACAATAAAAATATTGGAAGATAAAATCAGAAAAGGGGAATGGGATTATAATTACAAACCAGTAAATGAACAAAATATATTGAAAAATATTCTTCCTCTGCGTCCCATTTATATAGGTGGTGATGATATAACTTTTGTCTGTGAAGGCAAACTGGGGATAGTTTTGGCTTGCACTTATATTGAACAGATAAAGAAGATATTAAATGATAAAAAGATAACTTTCTGTGCTGGGATTGCCATTGCCAAAACCAATTTTCCTTTCTTTCAGACTTACAAAGCAGCAGAAGCCTTATGCCGTTCTGCTAAAAACAAAAGAATGAAAGAGGATGAGATTGAAAGTTATATTGATTTTCATATGATAAACTCTTCTATTTATTCTAATCTGGAAGAGGTGAGAAAGATACAATATAAATCCATTGATGGCATTAATCTGCTTTATCGTCCTTATAAAATTGATGATTTAAAGGCTCAAATAGAAAATGCGAAAAATTTCGCTAAGAACTGGCCTAACTCCAAGTTAGCAAAATTTAGAGAAGTGCTTTACAAGGAGTCCAGTGAAAGAAGAACCTTTTCCCGAGAATTGAAAACCAGAGGAGATTTGGAACTTTATTGTAAGGGTGAATCTTTTCAGGATTTTCAGACTTCAGAAGATTTTACTTTAGGTTCTAAGACTATCTTTTTAGATATAATAGAACTTATTGATTTATTACCAGAGGAGAAAGCAAATGAAATACCAAGTTAAGATAAAGACACTATCTGATTGCATCATTGGTTCTCCAGAAGCTTTTGGTCCACTAATAGATAATGATATAGTGTTTGATGATAATGGTTTTCCCTACATTCCTGCGAAAAGGATTAAGGGTCTATTTAGAAATGCAGCTGAGGATTTATGGAATATTGAGGGATTTAAAGAGCTTGTCTCACTTCCTGAAGAAGAAAATATCATTGAGAATCTCTTTGGTACAATGGGAAGCACAGAATCAGCTCCTAATATTATCTTTGATAATTTATATATCCTTAATAGTGAAGATTTGAATCAGTGGTGTAATTATTTAAAAGATAAATATCCAACCTTTTTTAATTATCATAGTGTGTTAGAATATTTCACCTCTGTTCGTCATCAAACTGCTATTGATCCAGAAACCAGGATTGCTAAGGAACATTCTTTAAGAACCATCCGTGTTCTAAGTGGTCAGAATGAATTCTCGGGCCATATCACAGTTAATTATAAAAATGAAAATACGGAGAAACTATTATCTTTTATTTCCTTATATCTGGATAGAATGGGCAGTAAACGCAACCGTGGTTTTGGCAAAATTGAGGTAGAAATCTTTGATGAAAAGGGTAACTCTTTAACTAAGGAGCTAAGAGAAAAACTGGAGAAAGAACTATGAAAAGCCTAAAATATAGCATCAAACTCACTGCACCAACTATTATCTCAGGAACTTCAGGGGATTCAGTGACTAATTCCTGCCTATCCTACATTCCAGGAACCACTATTTTGGGAATACTTGCAGGAAGATATCTGCAACAATATAACGATAAGACAGAATTTGAAAGGCTGTTTCTTCGTAGGGGTCTTTTTTTCAGAAATTCGTACTTACAAAAAGATGGGTTAAATTATATTCCTTGTCCTAAGAATATCTTGCAAAACAAAAAAGATGAAAGTGATTTATTGGTACTTAATGAAGAAACTATTAAAAATACAGAAAACTTGCTGGATTATAAAGAAGTTAATTCCTTTGTAAATATAGAGGATGATAATATTAAACTTCAAAACCCAGAATTCTGCTTAAACTTTCATCATCAAAGGAATTATACCACGGGCATTCCTGAGGAAAATGTAGTTTTCAATTATGAAGCATTAAAACCAGACCAGATATTTGCCGGAGAAATTATTGGTGAAGAAAAAGACTTGCAGTTAATAAGTGAATTTCTTAAAGAAAAAGAGGTTAGAATTGGTAAATCCAAAACTGCTCAATATGGTAATGCAGAAATCATTGATTACCAGATTGATGATTTTCCTTCCTTAGAAAGTTTTTCTCCACCTATATATCTTTATTGTGTCTCAGATTTAATTCTTCTAAATGAATTTGGCTATCCTATTACATCCGTAAAAGGTTTAGAGAAAGTCCTTGGGGTAACAGTATTGGAAGCCTACACCGAAAGTGGAAGAACTGAATCTACGGTAGCTGCCTGGAAAGCTAAGAAACCCTCCTATCATACTATAAAAGCAGGTTCCATCTTTTTATTAGACAAACTTCCTGATAATTATCAAGATATCCTAATCTATGGTTTAGGAGAAAGAACCTGGGAAGGTTTTGGTCAGGTAGAATTTATGGAACTGCCAGAAAAAGTTTCTATACGGCGTGAATATAAAAAGGCTAAAATCCCAAAACCTAAAACCGATATTCCTTTTATTTTAGAAGATGTAATTGAAAGAATATATAAAAATCTTATATATAGGGAATTGAAACATAAAGCGATGGAAAAGGCGAATACTTTAGAATATACCCCCCTAAGTAAAAGCCTTGTAGCTAAATTGGAGGGGTTTTCATTACAGGATGATTTTTTTGTTATGTTAACCCAATTAAATAAAACCTCAGTTGATAAATTGAGAAGAACTTATATAGGCGATATGAATTTATATGAATTTCTGGCAGAAGATAATATAAATACGTTAATCAACAATATCATATCTGCTAAGGAAATCCTTGGGAATTCTGATTCAAAGCTAAAAGATTTACGAGATGAATTTATGATTGAACAAATTAGTATAAAAGATGCACGTAAAGAATATCTCGTTAATTTCTTCTGGTTCTTGCGCAAGAAACTTGCCGGTGAAACAAAGAAGGAGGAAAACAAATGAACTATTATGGAAAGATAATTTTAAAAGCTGACTTAGAATTAATCAGTCCTCTAATGATAGGTAGTGGTGAATCTGAAATCAGTGATCGTGATATCCTTTTAAATAAAGAGGATAAACCTTATATTCCTGCCAGTTCCTTTATGGGGAAATTGTATAATGAGCTCTCTTCTGATAAG
>ERZ795050.736-NODE-736-length-48714-cov-6.300006_pt1 | contig 48714 bp, 45 predicted proteins | sample MGYA00375134_ERZ795050 | MGnify/ENA primary metagenome ERZ795050 (study PRJEB30179, sample SAMN05720221) | activated sludge metagenome | isolation source: Anaerobic digester | place: Japan | collected 2015-05-26 ... | reverse complement strand
ACTTTATTTTCTGGTTAAAAAAAGGTAATAATTATATAATTTTATTTATCGATCCTAAGGGAACTGAACATACAGATGGATACAGAAAAATTGATGGCTACTCACGAATATTTGAGACTGTGAAAAATGGACAAAGACAATGCGGAAATTTTCAATACAATGGATTTAATATAATTACGAAGTTATTACTTAAACCGAAAAGAGGAATAGCAGACGTTTTAGAAAATTATAAACAATATTGGTTTGACACATTTGATGATTTTGCAAATAAAATTCAATTGTAAAGACCCCATTAGAAAGAATTGAATGACAGGAAATAAGAAAAAAACTACGGCAATAACATAATTTACGGCAGGGTTTTCGAAATCTACAGAAGCCTTCGGCTTCCTTGCAACGTTGCACTCTATACTAAGCCCAAAATTCTGGGCACAATTTGTATAGTAGGAATAAGGTGGAAAAACCACTATACTATAGGTGGTGAAAACAAGGGACAGAGTTTTGACAAAGCCTTCAATGCAAAAGTTGTACTTGATGCATTACGTGAGGAATTAACCTTCCAGGAAATCGCCAAAAAATTCGGCATACATCCAAATCAAATTAGCCTATGGGCTGGTCATTCGCTACGCTTAGTGATCGCCCATGCATCCTAGAACAAGCAGGCTATTGAAAACCTCCTCGAGCTTTTTGAGCGGCCAAATAAAAAATCGGAGCATGAACGAGCAGCCGAAGAAAAATATGATGATGCGCTCAAGACCCTCGGCGAAATAAAAATCGAGAATGATTTTCTAAAAAAGTACAAAAAACTGTACGGAACAGATCCGTGCTAATCGAGAAGTCCAACGAGGAAATGAGCATAACAGCACAATGCGAAGCACTCGATATCAGCCGTAGCAACGCTTATTACACCGAGCAGCATACAAAGCACAACCACTATGTAGCAACATTGCTTTTGGTTCGTAACGTCCTGAGTCTCAGGCCATTCTATGGGTATTGTAAGGCAGCCCTCGAAATTAGCCAAAGCTACATACCTGTGACTGGTAAGCAGACCCGCAGGATTATGGCAAAAGTGGGGCTCAAAGCGATATATCCCGTTCTTAATCTCTCGAAATCGTGGCAGGAGCATATGAAGCATCCCTATCTGCTCGCAGGAAAGGAAATACGATATCCCAATCAGGTATGGGCAACTGACATTACGTATATCAAAATAGCGTATGGCCACATGTTCCTTCTGGCTATTATCGATGTGTTTTCCCGCAAACTATTGAACTGGATACTTACGAACTCGCTCGATTTCCAGTTCTTTGCCAATTGCCTTTGTAAAACTATGGATTGCTACGGAGTTCCCGCAATTTTCAACACCGATTAAGGGTGTCAGTTTACTTCGGAGTGTTGGACAAAGGTATTGCTTGATGCTGGAGTACGCATCAGCATGGATGGCAAAAATCGTGCTTTGGATAACATCTACATTGAACGGCTTTGGCGGTTATGAAAGTATAAGAATATCTACATCAAACACTACGAAACAGTAAAGGAGCTAAAAGCAGGTATAGCATAGTTTTTCAGGTTCTACAACGAAGAGCGCTTTCATCAAAGTCTTGAGTATCGAACTCCAGATGAAATGTATGAATCATTCCATGCCGTTGACTTGGCTACATCAGTGGCGTAGTACACCTCAAACTACTTGCAAAACGAGTGTTTACAAAAGGTCGCCGTATACTAAGCAAAAAAGAGGCGGAAGAAAAATTAGAGGTTATACAGCGGAAGTTGGATGAGATGGTGATGGAGATGTATGTATTGAAATAAAAAGGATTAGAGTATGAGTGTTTATATTTGTTTTAATAATGAATCGGGTTCTTTAGAAGATAAGAGTAAAAGATTTTATGTTAGAGCTTCATTAATAATAAAATAATAAATGCTAAAGATTTAAAAGTAATGGTGGAAATGGCAACATAAAGTTTTAAAAGAAAGGCTCGAAGATTTTAAAGATGTTAGAAATTTTTTTAAATACGCTAAGAAAGATTGCCTTTGAGAGCTAATAATAAAAAGCAGAAAAATTTTAGACCAAGAAAAATCTCTAGCGCCTTTCTTTCGCTCATAGGTAACCCCATGATTCCACCCCGCTGTAAGTTTATAGCTGAGTATAAATTACATACATTCACGGTACGAATTTATGATGAGGCTTCAGATTACATTTGGGTAAGATTTTTGATGATGTAACGCATACTATTGAATAAAAAATAAAATTTAACTACTATAATGTTAAAAATTAAAAGATAAATAAAGGCTGGTAAAATGAATTTTACAGTAGCTCGTTCCTTTAGTTCGTTATATATTGTTCTTGATACAATTTAGCTCCTAACGCTATTAGGATTCTTGCTTTATTTTAGAACACGTTTAGCTGTTATCGTGGGATTAATTGCTGGTTTGATATATTTTATAGTTGATTACGGTATTTTTTATAAATTGCTTGGAACGCGACAGATCGTAGGTGCAGATCCCTTCTGGTTCCTATCATGGTGTAATGACGCTCATATTATGTGTTGGTTATTTATTTGTTATTTACAGAAATCTGAAAAAAATGAACAGGTAAATATTATAAGATTAATCTTCATAGGAATAGGCGTTCAATTTGCGTGGGAATTATCCCTACTCATAAACGGAATTCGTCCTCCACTATGGCAACCGCTTGTTATTAATTCTCTCATCGAAACAAATTTGGGTATGCTGTACATTTATTATATTCATAAGTCCATTACAAAATACTGGAAAGAAGACTTAACAAGAGTAAAACAATACTTATAGCTCTCTCATTGAACCAGAACCTTTTCCGCTGTCAGTAATATCGATAAGTTCTTGAGGATATGGTCTAAAAAAGGTTTGGCAGCGGAGATAGGTCTCATTAAAGCGTTCGACCCATGCAGTAAGTACTGAGAGGCATGCACTTAACGGAACACGTCCGGCGAGGTAGGTATTGAGCAAATCGAGAAAATAAGAGCGTTCCCGGGATTCTAACTTATCGGAAAAATATCCAAAACCGTGCAGCATTACATTTATCATTGATCCTCGACGCGGTATTTTTTTGAAGATATGAGTAAGCTTGGATTCGTATGCCGCGTAACATGATTGCAGATTTTGCTCGGTATGGTTTGCTGTGATGCGTCCCAACTCCCGCATAACACTTTGATTGTATGCCATAAATAGTAATTTGTTACAGCTATGAAAATCGATGAGAGCTTTCATGGTTCCGAGTGCTTTAGCGTTCCGAAAAGCAGCATAGGTAAATATAGCAGTGTAAAAGTGCTCGCGAATAGAAAAATTGTTGAGGCGACCTTCGTTTTCAATGGGTATGTGAGGATATGCGACCATGAGTGCATTAGCCCAAAAGCCTTGACTCTTGCTGTGCTGAGGTGCTGAAGGTTCTATGCTTGCATAAACTTTCACCTCTCGGTTTCCGCAGGAAGGTGATTTTTCTTTTAGTATTGCACCATCAAGAATTCCTAGCTGTGACATTTCCTGATGGCAATACTTGCTCATTTCGTTCGTGATAAAACGACCTGTTGCTGGTTGATAGAGTTCAAGTTTCCCATTGCTGTATACCAGTCGTATTGGATCGCGAGGTATACCAAGTCCAATTGCTGCTTCTGGGCACCGGGTAACGGGTTCTATAAACGGTTTCAGTGCTCTTACAAAATCGCATGAAATCATTGCCCCATTCCAACGGCAGGCTTCGAATTCGATACAGCGGCTAATAAAGATGCGAGGTTTTGGGTATACACGATCATGGCTTCCCATAAGCATTCCTTATAAGACGATATATAACCGGGTGCTGGTTCATGGAAATATTTTGATTATACGATATAAAATAATATTTTGCACACAACTGAATATTGAGTTATATTATTTTATAAGTGTTATTATTTGGGAGATTTAAATTATGAATGAACATATTGCTATTGTTGGCGGCGGTATTGCAGGATTAACTGCAGGAATATATGCAGCAAAAGCGGGAAAACAGGTAACACTTTTTGAAAAAAATGAAAAATGTGGGGGGTTGGTCAATTCATTTGTCAGAGATGGATTTTTGTTTGATGGCGGAACAAGAGCGCTTGAAGGGTTTATTTTTCCGCTTTTGAAGAACGTCAATATTTCGATTGATTATATAAAAACTCCGGTCTCCATTGGCATCGAAAATAAAATTATTCGAATTGAATCTGAATCTGATATTGCAGTATATAGAAAATTGCTTGAAGATTTATATCCAGAATCGTATACAGAAATAGATAGAATATTTAAACCTATCTACAAAATGGGAAAGTTTTTAAAAGGTGTCAATAAGGTGTTGAGTACAAATAAAGGGTTTAGAGCGTTTGTTACAGAAAAAATACCAGGCATTTTTTCACTCGTGGGCAATATCAGTGTGTTAATAAAAATGAATACACCTATTGAGCGCTATTTTGAAACAGTACTCGGAGTTAAAAATCAAGGTCTCATTGATATTATAATTCAGCACTTTTTTAAAGGTACGCCGGCATTTTTTGCTCTGGGATATTTATATTTATATCCAGACTATATTTATCTCAAAGGCGGAACAGGAATGCTGGCAAAAATTATCGAAGATAAAGCACGAGAAGTTGGTGTCGCAATAAAAACGGGTATAAAAATAAAAGAAGTATTGCCTGCAGAAAAAACTATCATAGATGATTCAGGTGTACGATATCAGTATGATACGCTTATCTGGACTGCTGATTTAAAAATGCTGTACCGCAATGTAAAAACAGAGGGGCTTGTTCAATCGGTGCAAAAAAAATTTATTGAAGAAAAGGAAAAAATATTAGCACATAAAGGAGCTGAATCTATTTTTACGCTATTTGTAGCGGTTGATGAAAAACCGGAATACTTTAATAACATTTCATCTGGACACCTATTCTATACTCCTTCAAAAAAAGGGCTCGGATCAATAATAAGAGAAGAACAGGAATATATAGTCAGTAATTGGAATACGCTTACCAAGAGCGAAATTATTCAATGGCTTGAAAAACTTGTACGCTATAATACATTTGAAATCGCAATACCGGTATTAAAAGATCCTCAAGCGGCACCACCGCATAAAACTGGTGTAATTATCAGCTTTTTATTTCCTTATGAGGTAGCCAGGTTAGCAAAAGAAGATGGCTGGTATGAGGAACTGAAGGAAACAGTATCAAAATTTATTATTAAAACTATTTCAGAATCATTATATAAGAATTGGGAAGAAAAAATACTCTTTACGTTTGCATCAACGCCGCTTTCTATAGAAGAAGTAAGCGGCTGTTCGGAAGGAGCAGTAATTGGTTGGTCAATGGAAAAACCAATTCCAGTAAATTCAAGCATGCTTAAAATGACAGAATCAGTAAAAACAGCATTGCCAAATATACTAAAGGCTGGTCAGTGGACAATGAGCCCAGCTGGTATACCTACAGCGATTATGACCGGTCAAATTGCAGCAAACACAAGCAGTAAGAAAAGAGTACAGTGATAATCATGAACTATGACACAATAATTGTCGGTGGCGGTATCGCAGGGCTTACTGCGGGCGCTTATCTTGCTCGTGCTGGTAAAGAAGTTCTGTTACTTGAAAAGAATTCCATATGCGGAGGACTTGTAAATACCATAGAGCATAATGGATTTTCATTTGATGCAGGACTCAAGGCATTAGAGGATGCTGGCATAATTAAAACCATGTTACATGATTTGGGTATTGAATTGCCGTTTTATCCAAACCCAGTATCTATAGGAATTGAAGACACGATTATCGCACTTACTGAAAGAGAAAGCATCGAAACATATAAAAATTTGTTAATTAAATACTACCCGGAAAGTGTTAATGAAATAAATAGATTAATTCCGATTGTGGAAAAGTTTTCTAAATATGTTGATACTTTGTATGCCGTAGAGAATCCTGAGTTTAAAGATTTAAAAAATGATAGAGACTTCATTTTTACTAAGTTGCTGCCCTGGCTCCCTAAATTTCTCTATACATTGAACAGCATAAATAAACTCATGATGCCTGTTGAGAGTTATTTGCAAAAGTTTATAACGAATCGTTCGCTCTTAGATATGATTGCACAGCATTTTTTTAGAGATATGCCGGCTTTCTTTGCTCTAGGATACTTTTCTCTCTATCTCAATTATTTTTATCCAGCTGGAGGGACAGGTATGCTTGCTAAAGTGCTGGAAGATACAATGCGTTCGCATGGAGGTGAGATACAGTATAATACAAAAATAACTCGTGTATATCCTGGAATAAAAAAAATTTATGATGAAACCAATGCAGAATATGGATACAACACACTTATCTGGGCTTCAGATCTAAAAACATTTTATGCGCATTTACTTGATAACAATCTTGACAAGCAGACACTCAGAGCATTGAGAAAAAAACAGCAGGAAATTCTTTTGTCCCGTGGGGGAGACTCAGTGTTCGAACTCTTTCTGGAAGTAGATGAGCCACCGGAAACATTTAAAGCCATAACAACAGGACATTTACTGTATGCGCCATCCAGAAAAGGCCTCGGCGATGTACATAAAGGTGAGCTCGAAACAATACTCGCACAGGGGAACTCTATAACAAAAGAGATCGTTATGGATTGGCTGGAACGCTTTTTAGCGCTAAATACCTATGAAATTTCGATTCCGGTATTAAAGGATCCAAAAATGGCACCTTCCGGGAAAACAGGCATAGTAGTAAACTTTTTTATTGCTTATGATATTTTTAATGTGGTACAGCAAGCTGGATGGTATGATGAGTTTAGAGAACGAATTGAACGGGGTGTGATTGAAGTGTTATCAAAATCGATTTTCCCCATGCTTAAAGAAAAATGCAAGCATTACTTTTCCTATACACCGCTTTCAATAAAAAACTGGGCTGGTACTTCTGAGGGTGCAATTACCGGGTGGTCGTTTAGCAATGCTAAACCAGCAGTTTCAAACATGCTGCAGGTAAATAAATCTGTACAAACACCGTTCTGCGATATCTTTCAAGCAGGGCAGTGGACCTATAGTCCATCGGGAGTGCCAATGGCAATTTTAACAGGCAAGATTGCATCACGAATGATTTTAAATCACAACTAGTGCATGTGTTTGTAGCTGTACAATACTGGTGGTTAATAATTGCAAGTTATGCTTCAAAATGGGTGGTACGTGCATGAAACGGATTATCAGCGTGATAAGTATTTTGCTTGCAAGTATTGCAATATTGGTTGTTGCAATTAATGTATACATTATTAAGCAAGCTGCGCCATACATCTACCATGACGGCAAGGCTGTTCCTGAGCGGTATACAGCGCTCGTGCTAGGTGCAAAGGTTTATAAAACAAGATTGTCGGATGTACTGCAGGATAGAGTTGATGCAGGGGCTCTCCTCGTGAAGCGTGGTAAAGCACAAAAATTGCTGCTTTCCGGTGATCATCGGCAAATACGGTACGATGAAACTAATCACATGAAACAGTATGTGCTTACTCATTATCCCGATATACCACAGAGCAATATTTTTCTTGATCATGCGGGTTTCGATACATATGACAGCATTGCACGGGCAAAGCTCATTTTTCAGGTTGATTCCATGATTATTGTAACGCAAACCTTTCATTGTTATCGTGCTGTTTATTTAGCTCGGTCTATAGGAATTGATGCTGTAGGATTGGCTGTGCCCGAAACGCGGTATTCAATTGCATCACGAGCTTATTGGTCGTTACGCGAAGTACTGGCAAGGGTTAAGGCATTTGGTGATATTCTGTTTAAGAGTAAGCCTGCACTGTTCGGTGATCCAATTCCAATTGTGGGAGATGGACGGGCAAGTTGGGATTGAGCAGTGTGTAACCGCCATGCAAAATCTATATGTACTGCGAGAAATAATAAAAAAGGGGCTGTTCAAAAAACTAGAACAGTCCCTTTCGTTAGCAGGGAGAGGACTTGAACCTCTGACCTCCGGGTTATGAGCCCGACGAGCTGCCAACTGCTCTACCCTGCGTCGTGTGGTAATAAATTACAAAATATGTAAAAAAATGTCAAGTGAATTGAGTCAGATTCTGTCTACTTGCCTCAATTATTGTATTTTTTATGAAAAAGTTTGTTTAATGCAGGTTCTTATATCTGGTACCATGCACCAGCTTTCTTCGTCTCCGGGTTGTGATGTTTGATTGATATCAGCAGGACCTAAGAGCCTCGTGAATCCCATAGCTTGTGCTGTTTTGCTTCTCTGTTTCATTCTGCGTACTGCTCGAATTTCACCTGCAAGTGAAAGCTCTCCAGCAAATGCTACAGAAACAGGAATATCAACATTGGCTCGTGCAGAATAGAGCGCCATAGCGAGGGATAGGTCTATTCCAGGTTCAGTAAGCCGAATACCGCCTGCAACATTGACGTAAATGTCCTGATCCGAAAACACAATACCGGTGTGCTTTTCTAAAATTGCTGCAATTCGGGATACGCGCGAGGCGTCAATTCGTTCTGAGTAAACTCGAGAAAAGCCCGATTTCCCTGGAACAATGAGGGCCTGGATTTCCACCATGAGACATCGGGACCCTTCCCAGGTTGCTGCAACTGCAACCCCGATAGGATTTTTATCGCGCTTGCCTCCAAGAAAGAATCCGGAACTGTCTGATATTTCTTCAAGACCAGTTTCTCCCATAAGAAATAGTCCAACCTCATCGACAGAGCCAAAGCGGTTTTTGCTTGAGCGGAGGAATCGAGCATCGGTATCGTTCTGTTCGAACATGAGTACGACATCGACAATGTGTTCTGCTGCTTTTGGTCCAGCAATCATGCCATCTTTGGTAACATGCGCAACGAGAAACGATGCAGTGTCATGATTGCGTCCCCATTCAGCTAGTTCGAGCGCACAGTATTTAATTTGATTTGCTGTTCCCGGGATTGTCCCTGCTTCTGGTGCAATCAGGGTTTGGATAGAATCGACTATGAGTATCACGGGATGCAGCTTTTCGAGCGCGGTAAGCACATGCGTCAGATCGTTGGTGCACAGTAATTCTATTTTATCACGGTGCACACCGAGCCTGTCGGCGCGCATTTTAATTTGCTGTGGGCTTTCCTCGCCTGACACATAGAGGACTGTCCCTTTAGTTTCTGATTTGCTGGCAACGCTCATGAGCAGGGTGCTTTTTCCGATGCCTGGCTCTCCCCCAATCAGGACAGACATGCCTGGTACAATTCCGCCGCCGAGTACCCGGTCGACTTCTTCGATACCGGAAGAGAAACGCGGTTTATCAACAGTGGTGATACCTGTGAGCGGAATGGAGCTAATTTGTTTTATGTGCTGGGCAGAGGGAAGACGCGAGGCGCTCGCTTCCTGAAAGGTATTCCATGCACCGCATGCAGGACATCGTCCCAGCCATTTGGGCTCCTCGTGATGACACGAGGAGCAAATATAGGTTGTTCTATCTTGTTTTGCCATACTGATACAGTATTACAAACCTAGTTTTTTATCAATTTTAGCCCTCGTTACGGCAAGAATTTCTCCCGTGCTAACGCGGAGCAGTTTAACAAAGATTTCGTACTTCCCATCTTTGACATAGAGTGTCCCTGTTATGAGCACTTCGGCTCCCAGGAGATACCCAACTTTTGCTGCATTCTTTTCGTCAACAAGGCCAGAAAGCTGGAGCTCTAGTTCCTCAAGGATTTTTTGAAGATCTTTGCGCTCAACAAGCTTACAGCGTTTAAGTTTGCTTGCGGTAATGAGGATTTGTTCTGAGAAATATTCCGCAACGGCTTTGTTTTCATCAGTTTGAGCAGTTATGGGAAGGATGGCAATTGGCGTATCCTTTGTTATTTTTAAGCTCGAATAATCCAATAGATTATTGAGTGCTTGTTCAAAAAGCTGTGAAAGTATTTCCTCATTCTTTTGTGATTCTGTTTTTTGTGCTTCAAAATATTCTTCCGCGGTTACGATGGGAGTATCAGACTGAAAGGCCATTTCTTCGCGAACGAATTTTATAATTACGACTTCGAGCTTATCAGATGTAAAATTAGAACCGGTGTGATGGCTTACAGCTCCTTCTGTCCCACCTTCGGATTCATCTTTTTCTCCATATGTTAAAAATATATAGCGTGCATTGCTTATCTGTGATATCTGGCGGAGAAGATATTCGCCTTCGAGCGGAAGCCCTCCGGTACCAATAGTATACAGCTTGATACCTCTATTTTTTGCATCGCGTGCAGCATCAATATACGTATAGGTTTTTCCATAATCAAGATGTGCTTCGGCATCAGTGATGATAAATGCGAGCCGTATGCCATCGGTATTCCAGTTGAGCTTATTGAGCGTATCATCGAGTGCGGATTCAAGATCTTCTGGCCTATCTCCACCACCGCCTGCTTTAACTGTTGCTAGCTCTTTTTCAAATTGATCAAGGTTATCCGTAAGCGGTACCACTTTTGTAACATACTCATCGGTTTTATCGCGATACAGCACCATGCCAAAACGGACTGCAGGTCGTGGTTTGAGGGTTATTATATTGTCGTTGATAATTTGAATTGTTGCACGGAGCCGTTCTATTTCTTCGCCCATCGATCCTGTTGTATCCATCACAAAGACAATATCGAGTGGCACAGGCTGTTTGATTGTTCGTGCTGTGGATAAAACGATTTCCTGATTGCGTATGCCATTGCAGTCGATGAGCTTTTCAATACGCGTTTGATTATACGTAATGACAGCCCAGACAAAGGTTAAATTATTAGTCTGAGGGTCTGCTTTTTTTGCAAGTTCGAGGGGATAAAAACGGAAATTTCCGTCAGCTGTAGAGACACCAGTTTCAAGGAGCTTGGATCCTTTCCCTCCATTTTCTACGCTATAGAGTTCAATGCGTGCGTTTGCAATTGGTTTATTATCTTTGTCGAGTATAGTAAAGGACATGCGGTTTGAAATATCATACGCATAGTGCGGAACATGTTTATATTTTTCGAGAAAATCAACAAAGTAATTGAATTGTGCATTGTCATCAGAGAATCCCGCTTTAAGTCCAGATGAAGTAGGCCTAGGTGCACCTGATGGTAGTGGTGCAGAACTAAATTCAGATTTTGCAGTTTTACCTCTATAAGTCTCATCGGCAGAAGTTACTGCAGCAGGCGCTGGGGCGGGTGATTCCCCACTCTCATGAGCTGGTAAGCCGGCATTAGTTGCGCAAGCAGTATATGCTACTGAAACTAGTATGCTCAAAACAATGATACTTATTGTTCTACACTGAAATGTATTGGACTGTTTCATACTGTATGCCTCCATGTACTAGTATAAGTGTAGTGCATTTTGAATAAATTAAAAGAAAAATGTGAAGATAAATTAAAAAAGCTGGCTTGTGTATACTAGCCAGCTTTTACACGCTGTAAAAATCTTTAATTTATCGCTTTGAGGAACCCGATACCTGATATGTCTTTGTCTATTTTTGGGTTGCCTTTATACTGAACGCTCGATGCACCAGAAATATCCACTTTTAAATAATCGGATACAGACACTTTGAGTGATGCTGCACCTGATGCGTCGATATAGGCTTTTTGAGCGCTGAGCGCGAGACAGTCAAAGTTTCCTGTTCCAGAAACATCGATTGTTAAGGATTGCGTTTTTCCTGCCAGTGTAACTGCTGTCGCACCGCTTGCACTTATTGCAATAGTATCGGTATAGAGTGTCCCTGTAATCTTGCTTGCTCCGGAAATATCAGCACGGAATAATTTTATTGAAAATGATGTATCAAAAATTATTGTTGTAGTTCCTGATAGTGAAAGCCCTTTTAAGTCGGGCATATCGATGTAGATATTCAATTCTTTAAGATTGCGGATATGGATATCAGGCTTAAAATGCATTTCCAGAACACCATTTCTTACAACGGTTTCATAGTACTGGAGCAGATTATCATCGAGTTCAATAACTACTTTATATTGTTGAGCCTGCCTGAGATGCACTACGCCAACACCGCTCATATCAATTGATGAAAAATCACGTACTGCGCGGGTTTCTTGTTTGAGTGTACCGCTTCCGCTTATACCTGTTGATGTAAAAAAGGTGTTTGTTGTTTGAGCGAATAAAACAGGGTTGTTCGTTATCTCGCTGATTTTTTCATTAAATGTGTCTTTAAATATGCTCACGGCAATAATTCCTATAACTAAGAGGGTAATGCCGATCATCATGAACACATACGTTTTTCTTTTCATAGCGACTCCTTTGTTTGGCTCTGCATCTTGCACAAGCCTCATTTGTTCTTTACTATGCGGATATGATCCCGCATGTTTTTGTAAAACCCCATGAAGATGTACGCATCCTTCATGGGCATCCATGGGTATATGATAATGAAATATCGCATACAAGTAAAGATTTCAATCCTGCTGCAGAAGAGACACAGGGTATGGACGTTGCTGTATTCTCAGCAAAAAACCAGCTTTTAGGTACAGGGTTTTATAATCCTAAATCACATATCAGGGTGCGTCTCTTCACAAGAAAAGAGGAGCAGTGCACTAAAGAACTTATTGAATCGCGCATTGCACAGGCTCTCGGTTGGCGCTCGCAGTATCTTCCTCACGATACCCAATCGTACAGGTTGGTGTTTGGAGAATCTGATAATCTTCCCGGTCTCATTGTTGATGTGTTTCAGCGAGCATGGATTTCTATGCAAATACTTTCTGCGGGCATGGAGCGAAACAAGCAAACCGTCATTGATGCATTGGTTGCAGCCTGCAAACCTCAGGGTATTATTGAGCGAAGCGATGCGCCGGTACGGGCTCTGGAAGGTTTACCCATGTATTCCGGGGTAGTGTACGGGTCTGTCCCTGAAACTATCACAATAGAAGAAAACGGGCTACAGTTTGCGGTTTCTCTATATGAAGGACAAAAGACCGGCTGGTTTTTAGATCAAAAAGCGAATCGGAGGCTCGTTGCATCGTATGCTCAGGGGCGCACTGTACTCGATGTGTTTTGCAATGCGGGTGGTTTTGCCTTGAATTGTCTCAAGGCAGGCGCAGCATCGGTTGTTGCAGTAGACAGTTCTGACTATGCAATTGCTGCGGTTAAAGAGAATGCACAGCTTAACGGACTGGAGAAAGGACTAGAGACAATCTGTGCTAATGCTTTTGATGTCTTACGAAGTCTGCCAAAGGAAAGCTATGAGTATATCATTCTGGACCCGCCTGCATTTGCAAAGAATCGAGCATCGGTAAGGCAAGCGCTACGGGGTTACAAAGAAATCAATCTGAGGGCTATGCGTGCGCTTAAAAGAGGTGGTTTGCTTGCATCGTTTTCATGTTCCTATTGGATAAAGCGTGATGATTTCCTGTACATGCTTAATGGCGCAGCTGCTGATGCAGGGGTGACTGTAAAGGTTATCCATGAATTACGGCAGGATATCGATCATCCTGTGCGGTTGGGATACGATGAATCCTTTTATCTCAAAGGGTTCCTGATGGAGATACAGCGGGAGTAGGCTGCTACTTTAAGACACGGACATTCTTACCAGCGAAATCTTCAAGGGAAACACCAAATAGCTTAGACAGCTCTTCGGGGGTAGTGAGAGCTGTTCCGGCTTTTTGGTTATAAAAATCGATGAATGCCCGAATTTCTTCAGGGTTTTCACTAAATAGAGCAGAGGCACAGGCAGCTCTAAATAGTCCTGCTTCAGCAAGCTGTTGTGTCGTAAAGTTACCATATTTAGCTTTCATAGCGCCATCAACAAGAGCGGTTGCACCCTCATAGCCAATGCAAAAGATAAAGTCTGCACGTTTTGATTTATCCATGTGTTTTATAATAGAAAAAAGGTGCAGTAATTGCAACTACTGCACCGTGAGGTTTGCTGTATCGGTTTGCTACACAAACCTGATTGTGTCAGGTAACAATTATGCCGGACTAAAATTTTCTTTACCTGCTCCGCACATGGGGCAAACCCAGCTGTCGGGGAGTTTTTCAAATGGGGTATTAGGAGCGATGCCGCCATCAGGGTCTCCTACCGCAGGATCATAAATGTAACCGCACACTTCGCATACATACTTCATTGTAGTCTCCTTACTAATAAAATTTTATTGCGCTGCTATGCTTTCCTAAGCATGCAGCAGTTCGTAATATTGTTAAAATATATTAACATCAAAAGTTTTGTTTGAATCGATTACAGTTCTGCTTTCCAGAGCCCATGTAAATTGCAGTATTCACGTGCGGTTACATGCTGTGCCTGGATAGCGAAAACAGCTTCTGGTTTATCTCCGGGTTTAAGATTGACCCTGTGAACAGCTCCATCGGCCCAGAGTTCGATCCACTGGATATAGTGTTTTTCTTCCATTGGGTGAGCTACAGCGCCAACGGTGACTCGCCAGCCTTCGCTTATTTTCTCAATAACAGGAACATGTTTCTCTTTTGCAGCATCAGTAGTGTTTTCTGTTAAGAGTATCATTGCTTCTCCGCAGCAAACAAGTTCTCCTGCGCCTGCATTGAGCACTTCTACGATGTTTCCACATTTCATGCATTTATATACCTGACCAATCTGTGTCATGGTTCCCTCCTTTTACGACTGTGTGTTTACTTTTAGTATACTAAAAACTGATGTCGATTACCAATTTTCCCCGAGGAGTTCAAAATAATCCTGTGGGTGAGCACATGCGGGGCATGCTTTGGGCGGCTCGGTGCCTTCAAAAATATATCCGCAGTTGAGACAGCGCCAGAGTACTTTGGTGTCCTGCTTAAATACTTTTTGCTCCAATATGTTTTTGCGCAGTTTTTCATAGCGTTTGGCATGTTGTTTTTCTGCAACTGCAATGGATTCAAAGACAGTTGCTATTGCATCGAAACCCTCTTCGCGGGCAATTTTTGCAAATTCAGGATACATTGTCTGCCACTCATAGTTTTCACCCTGTGCTGCTTCCAGGAGGTTTTCTGCTGTGCTTCCAACAGGTCCTGCGGGGAACTCACCGGTAATAGAGATGGTTCCGCCCTCCATAAAATTAAAGAGCCGTTTTGCATGTTCTTTTTCTTGATTGGCTGTCTCTTCAAAAATCAGTGAAATTTGAATAAAGCCTTCTTTTTTTGCCTGGCTCGCAAAAAAGGTGTATCGGTTTCTAGCTTGAGACTCGCCGGCAAATGCCGCCATGAGGTTCTTCTCTGTTTTTGTGCCTTTTATCGACTTCATAATTTCTCCTTCCTTTTATTGGTGTGAGTAAAGTAGCATTTTCAATATACTACTCAATTGTAAACGATGCAAATTTTTTGTGTCTTTTTTATAAATGAGTATATTTACAGGTAAATGTACAACGGGAGGGCTGTATGATTCGAAATCAATGGTATGTGGTGCTTGAATCGCGCGATGTTCGGAAGAATCCGATAGGGGTAACGCGCCTCAATGAAAAATTAGTGTTCTGGCGTGATGCAAACAACATGGTGCATTGTCTCCGTGATGTTTGTACGCACCGGGGGGCAGCCCTGAGTAAGGGTAAATGTGTCAATGGACATTTGCAATGCCCCTTCCATGGTTTTGAATACGACGGAACCGGCAAAGTTGTAACTATTCCTGCAAACGGCAGAGATACTCCTGTCCCTCCTCAGTATAGAGTCATAAGCTATCCTGTATATGAAGCTCACAATCTTATCTGGATATGGTGGGGTGATAATCCGCCAGAAACACTTGAACCGCCAGAGTTTTTTGAAGATATAGGCAATGAATTCTACTATGCATCGGTGTACGATACATGGGAAGCTCACTATTCGAGAGTTATTGAAAATCAACTTGATGTGGTGCACCTTCCATTTGTCCACTACAACACTATTGGTCGGGGGAACCGCACGCTGGTAAATGGTCCTGTCGTGGAGTGGATTTCCGATAAAGCGTTTAGGGTGTATGTTTTTAATGAAAAAGATCACGGACAAAAACCTAAAAAATCAAATGAAATTGCTAAGCCGTATCCAGAATTTCATCTTGAATTTCGTTTTCCTAACATGTGGCAGAACTACATTGCGGGGAAAGTACGGGTGTTTGCCGCATTTATACCTGTTGATGATGAGCATACGCTCCTCTATCTCAGGTTTTATCAGCGTTTCTTTACCATACCACTATTAGGAAGGCTCATCGCAAAACTCGCAATGCCGTTTAATAGAATGGTTGCGCATCAGGATAGGAGAGTGGTACAGACACAAACACCTAAGAGAAGCGAATTAAAATGTAAAGAAAATTTAATTCAGGGTGATTATCCAATTATCGAGTATCGCAAAAAGCGCGATGAGCTATTGAGTAAGACAAAATAAACCGTAAGACATCACCCGGTGGCCTGCAGATTTTTCTATGCTTGCTCTTGTAGTTACTTGAGCTTTTTTATAAGCCGTGCTTTTCTCTTTTCAAACTCGGCTTTAATTTGAGGCGTTACAAATGAGAGCATGAGAGCCTGCTCAGTATAGAGCAGCGCTTCCTGATAATTCTTTTTGTCCCATTCAGCGTGTATTGCCAGCTTGCGGAATGCATCAGAGCGCAGCATCGAGGGTGCATTGGTTTTATGTGCCAGCCTGGTCAATACCGAAATACCTTCTGATATGAGTCCCTGTTTGAGACATTCTGAACCGTATGCAAGCATCGCGTTGGCATCGCTCTCTGCAGATAGTTTGAGCAGGTTAAGCTTCTTTGTTTCTTCTGTGAGGCGAATACCTAGTCGTGTGGTATCATATGCCCACCGTGCGTCTGATGGATTTTCGAGAATTGCGTTAATGACAAAAAAAATATCAGCAAGGCCTTGAATATCTTTACAGTTATGCTCGGCAATTTCAAGTAGTTTAGTTTTATTACCGGTTCGAAGATACTCAAACCACGCATACGGCGCAAATTCTCCGCCAAGGTCGTATCCGCGATTTTTTCCAAGAATTGCGGTTTCAAGCGTTTTTTGCGAACAATTATCGAGATGGTGTTTCCAGAGAGTGCGGGCAGGATAGAGTAAATCGAAATGGTAAGCATGTTCAGGAAACGTGATGCCGTTAAGCAAAAAACGGGTGCGGAGTATCTGCTCATCAAATGCGCGCCCGTTGTATGACACAAGATGGAGGTTGTTCTGATCGAGTTCGTTGCGAATTGCTGAGAGGTATTCCTGTTCGCCTTGATAATCGAGGAGGAGATATTGCCTGATTGTAAACACCATGCTTTGAGAAGCTGTGTCAAAGGAAAATGAGCCAAATGCTGCCAGGAAGGCTACTGTCCCTGCGCCGCCTGAAAGACCTGTTGTCTCTATATCAAAAAAAAGGAGTGATGCAGCAGGCACCGAGTTTTGATTTTCAAAGAGCGGTGCTGTGTGCGGTATGAGCGATGGCCAGTCACCTGACAGATAATTCGAGAACTCGCACGGGAGTGGAATCTGCGTTGTGTACTTTTCGCAAAATTGAGTGAGCCTTTCCCATCCAGAGGTAGATTTACTATGATGTATCTGTTCTGTACTACGTTTCGTATCAAATGAAGCTGCAGCGTCTCGTCCGGTTTTTATGTTGCGTGTGCGAATCCTTTCCAGGTGTTTCTTAAAAGTATCGGTAGATGCGGCTATTGCAGTAGTACGCACAGGCGGTTCTGAATGCAGTTCATCATTGTTTTTTATTGACTTTGCCGGAGATGTGTTTCGTATATGATCAAGCCTGCTTTTGAATCGGTTTGACATAGTTTTGTTTTACTGCATAAAGATACTGGATAGCTCAGACGGCATTATAAGTGCATGAAAAAAATTAGTAACGAGTGTCTTATCATGTTCTGGTCCGACACACGATGGGCATCCGTTCTTACAGGGACAGGCGAAGAGCGCTTTTGCAGTAGATCGCAGGAGATCTGGAACCTTCTCTGCAATGCCTTCCGCAAGACCCGTGCCTCCGGGATAGTGGTCATATACATATAACGCTGGTACTTCAAAGTGTGGATCCCGTACGCGTTCGGCTATGCCGATATCCCGGGGATCGCAGAGCAGGAAAATTGGAGCGATGTGTTTTACAAGATTACCGAGACCAGCAAGGAGATCGCCGAGAGCTTCTTCCGAAAGATCGGTTAGCGTTTTTCCCGCAATTGTGTCATCTCCAAAAAGGAGCGCTATGGCTCGCGTCTGCACTTCTTCTTCTGGGAGAGAAATGTCTCCATAGCCTACATTTTCATGGGTATGAAAGCGGATCTTTTTATACTTTGCAACCTGTGACCGTACAAGTACATCACCGACTATGGCGCGTGCAAGAATTTTTCGTGTCTGGGCAGCATTGTCTGATTGCTCAGAATGTGGTTCAGAAACCGCATACTCATATGATTCGTCTTCGGAGAGTGGCTTGATATCTGTTTTTACAAGCGCATCGGTATAGTAATTTGTTTCAGATTCTTCAACAAAACATTTATGGTTTTCTAAGTCCAGTTTTGTTACAATAAATTGATTTCCACGGTGAATGTAAACAGCATTATCAAACAGGAGCTCTTTTGCGCTCGGTCTGTCCATTTCTCCAATGACTGTATTGCGTCCACGTGTTGTGTCAATGATTACTACATTATCGCTTGCTGCAGAACGAAGACTGATGCTTTCTGCAGGGTAGGATCGATCAGACCAGTGCCAGCGGTTTCCACTCAGGCGAACGATACCATCTTCCTCTAAAAACTCAAGTGCATCGCGGGCATTCACTCCAAAGGGGTCTTTTGAGAGTGCATCCGCAGTAAACGGAAGTTCGAAAGCAGCACACTTTACATGATCAAGGTAAATGTATGGATTATCTGGATCGAGCAGGGCTTCTTCATGATTCTTGTTAAAGAACCATTCAGGATCATTCATAATGAATTGATCGAGTGGAGCAGATGATGCTACAAATATCGATGCTGATAGTCCGCCTCGCCGACCAGCTCGACCTATTTGCTGCCAGAACGAGTTAAACGATCCGGGGTATCCTGCTACGACTGCAGCATCGAGTCCGCCAATATCAATACCAAGTTCCAGTGCGTTGGTGGAAACGACGCCGTGAATTGTGCCTTCACGGAGTCCCCGCTCAATTTCTCTCCGTTCGTTTGGGAGGAGCCCTCCGCGGTATGGCTCGATGCGTATGCGGCTGTTATCGGTATAAAAATTAGCAAGGTCTTCACGAATATAGCTTGCAGCGACCTCGGTTTTGACACGGGAATGCGCAAAGAGAATTGTTTTTATACCTGCTTTGAGCAAAGCGACAGCCCATCTCCGACTTTCGTTAATAGAACTTATTCTGATGCCCTGGACATAATCAACGATAGGTGGATTGTATAGGATAATACGTTTTTCGCTTTGTGGTGCACCGTTATTATCAACGAGGGTTATGGGTTCTCCAATGAGTGATTCCGCTAGTTCTTGAGGATTACCAATAGTAGCTGAGCAGAGGATAAATTGTGGTTTTGCTCCATAAAATGCGGTAATGCGTTTTAATCGGCGTATCACATTTGCGACATGGCTGCCAAAAACACCACGGTAAGCATGTGCTTCATCAATAATGATATATTTGAGGCGTGAAAAAAATTTTATCCATTTGGGATGGTTGGGAAGTATCCCTGTATGGAGCATATCGGGGTTGCTTATTATGATGCGTCCCGTATCGCGCGCGGATATCCGCAGAGATTCTGGTGTGTCCCCGTCATAGGTGCATATTTTGATAGGAAGTGATCCCTGTGATGCAAGAATGAGTTCGTTGAGTTCTGATTGTTGGTCCTGTGAGAGCGCTTTTGTTGGAAAGAGGTACAAAGCACGGGCATGCTCATCGGTGAGCAGAGCAGAAAGCACGGGAAGGTTATACGATAGAGTCTTCCCCGATGCGGTAGGGGTTACAACAATGACATTATTGCCCTGCTGTGCTGCTTCCCATACTTCTGCCTGATGAGTATAGAGCTGTTCAATTCCCCGAGCCCGTAGTGCAGTAACAAGCGGTCCCGGCAGGGTTGCTGGGAAATTGCTATATGTTCCATGCGTAGCAGGGATGATTTTTTCATACACTATGTTTTTGGCAAAGCGAGGATCGGCGATAATAGAATTGAGGATTTCCTGTTTGTCCATGATTGTGAGTATACACTGTTTGACGGGGATTTACCAGTAAAAGGTGCTAACCGTAATGTGTGACAAAACTAATGAATCAGCGAGCGGTAAAAGAGCAATACGCCAGGTGTGACGTATTGCTCGTGATGGTGTGGCCGATTACGAAGTAATTTAACGCAGTGCACTTATAGGGAGACGTTCATTTACTAATTAATTATGCAAGAAACATGGTGCTGCCCAATCATCTAGGTTCACCGTTTTTGCTAAGCATAACTCTTGCCTGTGCGCTGTGCTTATGAGCAAAGATGCCCTCTGCTTCTGCGATAATCATGCTCGTTTCGAGCAATTCTGCAAGACCTGTTCCTTCGCGGCAGGAAAGAAAGGTTGATGATTTAAGAAAGGTTCTCACGGAAAGACCGCTCGAAAAGCGTGCGTTACCCATAGTTGGCAGTGTATGGTTGACGCCGGCAGCGTAGTCGCCGAGAACTTCGGGAGTGAGCTGACCAATAAATAGCGAACCGTAATTAATGAGATTCTGACTGATATACGCTGCATTACTGCAAAAGAGTTCGAGATGTTCTGGAGCAATGGTATTTGCAAGTGAGATTGCTTCTGAGACTGTCGAATAAACAATAATTGCAGCGTTAGCAGAAAGTGAGCTTGTTACTATATTTTTATTTTTGCACTGTGCAAGCTCTTCCTGTAGAGCTTTATTAATTGCATTTCCTGCTGCTTCACTCGGGACAAGTACGCGCGCTTGAGCGTTGGGGTCGTGTTCTGCCTGTGCAAGCATATCCAATGCAATGAGGCGAGCACCGATACCGGTACAGTGCTTTTCATCGGCTAGAATGAGAATATCGGTTGGTCCTGCAATGAGATCAATTCCTACGTAGCCGTACACCTGACGCTTTGCTTCTGCAACGTAGGCATTTCCCGGTCCTGCAATGACATCGACACGGGGGACAGTCTCTGTGCCAAAAGCCAGCGCTGCTATAGCCTGTGCTCCGCCAATTGTATACACTTCATCTACCTGAGCAATTTTTGCGGCTGCTAAAATACCTGATGCGGGTGTTCCCGATGCTGTGGGTGGGGTTGCAAGTATTATTTTTTTAACTCCAGCTACTCGTGCAGGGATTGCACCCATGAGCACCGATGAAATAAGCGGATACCGTCCTCCGGGGACATAAATACCTGCAGCGGTAACTGGTACTATTTTCTGACCTGCACTAACACCGGGTGCGATCATTACTTGAAAATTTTGCAGCTCAGCAGCCTGGAGTTCTGCAAATCTCCGAATACTATGAGCTGCTTTTTTGAGTGCAGCAATGAGCGCAGGGTTTTCACTGTTGAGATCACTGTATGCTCGCTCAATATCAGCCTGTGTTACTCTCAAAGTGGAAAGCCTGACTCCATCGAATTGTTCCGTATACCGATAGAGCGAACTATCTCCATTGGTTCGTACGTTTTCAATAATTTCCGATACGGCAGTAACGATTGCTTTGTTGCCACTATTGCTTGTAGCCTGAATTTTGTTCCATAAAGTTAAAAATTGTTCGCTTCTATATAACGGAATTGAGTTGCTGATAGTTTCTGATTTTTTGTTTTGTAAGGTTTCCATAGTTGCTATGCTCCTTGTGCATTACGGTTAGATCCAGCAAGCTCGAGCGCTGTCTGGCAAAAAATATCCATTTCCTCTGGAGTGCCTATTGTAACTCTGATGTGATTGCGTATTTTAGGTTTATCCCAGTAGCGCACGAGTATGCGTCGCTCCTTAAATGCGCTGTAGAGTTCAACTCCGTTTGTACCAGGAAGACTCATGAATAAGAAATTAGAACTTGAGGGGAGCACTTGCCATCCTCCTGCTATGAGGCGATCCCGTGTCGCTTCTCGAGTCCTGATGAGCAGAGAAGTTTTCGCTGCATAGTATTCTTCTGCGAGCAGAGCAGCTGCCCCGGCAAGTTGAGAGACTGTGTTCATGGTATATGAATTGACCATATCGCGTATCCGCTTGAGGCCAGCTATGAGATCAGGATTTCCAACAGCATATCCTGCCCTGAGACCGGCAATGCTTTTTGATTTTGAGAGTGTCCTCACGACAAGCAGGTTGTCGTACTGTTCTGTGTCACGGACAACAGATTCTGCTCCGAACTCGACATACGCTTCATCAACAATTACGACAGTGTTTTGTTTTTGGTGATAGGAGACGATTTCAAGCACACGTTCACGCGGTAATGCAATACCTGTTGGTGCGTTTGGATTACAGAGCATAACACCGCCGCATGGTCTCAAGAGCATTTCCGGATAGATAACAAAATTATCGCTAAGCGGAACGGTTTCATATGGAAGCGACCAGAGCTCAGCATATATGGGATAGAAGCTGTAGGTTACATCGGGAAACACAATGGGCGGTTTAAACAGTGCCCCAAACGCAAAAGCGAGAATTTCATCGGAACCATTTCCAGCAAATATGTATGACTCAGGAACCTTGCAATACTGTGCTGCTGCAGAGCAAAACAACCGAGCATTGGGGTCAGGGTATCGATTGAGGTTTGCTGCCGCAGCGTTCATGATTGACTCGAGTACCGATGGTGCGGGTTCCCAAGGGTTTTCATTAGTGTTGAGCTTGATCCAGTTGCTGTCTTGAGGTTGCTCTCCGGGAGTGTAGGGTTCGATCGTGCTAATGCGTTCATTCCAATATTTCATTGCTTGAGCCTCCTTCTCCGTTCGAGTTCCCGCAGAACTGCATCAAGACTGACCCCTTTTTTGGTCATGAGCACAAGGAGAAAGTAGAGCACATCGGCAGATTCCCAGATAACTTCCTCTGCGGTATTCGCTTCGCAGACTTCCTGTGCTTCTTCCATGAGCTTTGCACGTGCTGCACTGTCATCAAGAGTTGCTGTATATGAGCCCGGTGTCGGATTGGTAAATCGTTCTCTGATGATGTTCTGGAGCTGTTCCAGTGTGAATATAGGTTCACCAAAACAGGTTCCGTTCCCTGTGTGACATACCGGGCTTTTGGGGACAACTTGTGCTAGAATGGTATCACGGTCGCAGTCGGTACGCATGCTGATGAGGGCGAGCGTGTTACCAGACGTTTCCCCTTTCATCCAGAGGCGCTTCCGGCTCCTGCTGTAAAAGCACAGTTTGCGTCGTAAAAAACTTTCCTTGAGCGCTTCCTGGTTTGTATAACCTAGCATGAGGACTGACCCCTCGGGACTTTGTGCAATAACAGGAAGCAATTCGGAAGACCAGTTCAGCTGTGCACTAAAGGCATCGGGTAGTGAAAGTTGGTTAGTGTAAAGAGCCATGCCGAGCTGCGAATCGATGTTGAGCTGAGCGAGTGCTTGTATTTCTTGCTGTGTGAATATTCCGCCTGCTGCGATTACAGGCATGTTAGTGGTTTCCCTAATTTTTTTATAGAGCTGCAAGTCTGTCCCTGCCATAAGTCCTTCTCGGTGTACCGACGTAATCAGCACGGTACCTGCATACTGCTCGATTTTTGGCAGCAGTGAAAAAATATTTAACGCTGTTGATGATTTCCAGCCATTAATGACAACCGTTTCATCGCGTACATCAAGTGCTGCAATAATTCGTGATCTTCCAATTGTTTTTTGCAGTTCGGAAAGCAATACTTCATTGATAGTGTACTGACCTGTTTCTGGTTTTTTAGAAAATATGCTCGAACCAATAATTATTTTTTTTGCTCCATTTGCAATATAGTAGCGAGCATCTTCAATGGTGCGGATGCCTCCTCCTACTATGCATGATTGCAGTTTAAGTAGTGAGGTAATGAGATTACGGTTAGAGCCTTCACCTTTTGCTGCGTCAATATCGATGAGAGCAGGTACTCCATATAAAGAGAATTCCTGAACGAGCTGTTCCGGATTGTCGCGTTCGAGCATCAGCGTCTCGCCTTGTTTAAGCTGAACCACTTTGCCTTGTGATATATCGATTGATGGTATTAACATCGTACTGTAACTCCTTCTTCTAATAAAAATTGTTTGATTGCTTGTATGGTTGTCTCTCGACGATGCAGCATTCCCGCAATGAGGACTGCATCGGCATGACCTACAGAGAACGCATCGCGAATGTGTGCAAGGGTTCCGGCACCGCTCGATGCAATTACAGGAATGTGTACTCGTGTAGAAACAGCTTTGAGCAGTTTGATGTCATATCCTTTTCCAGTGCCATCAGCATCAATTGAGTTGAGGAGAATTTCTCCTGCTCCACGCGCTTCAGCTTCCTGTGCCCAGGTTAGGACATCGATGCCGGTGTTTGTTCTGCCACCATGAGAAAAACACAACCATGTTTTTCGCGTCGTGTCCTGTTTTGCATCGATGGAAACAACGACGCACTGGCTCCCGTACTGTTTTGCTATTGTGGTAATGAGTGCAGGGTTTTCAAGTGCAGCACTGCATATTGCTACCTTATCGGTGCCCGCATCCATGAGTGCATGCACATCGTCTAAGCTTCTGATGCCGCCGCCAACACATATAGGAATAAAGGTAGACGGAGTGAGTAGTCGTATGAGGTCAGTCATCGGTGTTTGGGCATCTGGTGTTGCAAGGATATCGAGCAAAATGATTTCGTCAGCACCATCCTGTTCGTATCGCCGAACAAGTTTTAGTGGATCACCTATTGGAGTGAGTGCTCGATACTGATTGCCTTTGACCACTGTTCCATTCGCAATATCGAGGCAGGGGATAATTCTTTTAGCCGTCATGGTTCTAGCCTCCGATGTACCTGGAGAGCCGCGATATGCTTGACGGTGACTGTACTGTGTTTGCCCATGTCTGGAGCAGTGAAAGCCCTGCTATGCCTGACCGTTCCGGATGAAACTGAAAAGCTGTAATACTATTGTATGCAATCCCAGCACAGTACTTTGTGTTTTCGTATGTTGCTGAAGCAACTACGATTGATGGGTCTGAGCATGCTGCATAGTATGAATGGATGTAATAAAAATATTCATCTTTTTGGTAGCTATTAGAAATGATGTTTCTTAAAAATGTTGTGTAGTTCCATCCAATGAGTGGTACCTTGCTGCTCTGGATTTTTTTTACCGAACCTGGAATGATCCCGAGCCCCTCTGTGAGTTGTGAATCCGGTTTAATGTTTGCAATGATTTCGGAGGGAACCACGAGCTCTCTAACTGTAATAGTTTCTTCGCTTGTTTCAAAAAGGATCTGGAAACCAATACAAATTCCCAAATACGGTCTTTCTGCTTTAATCCAGGTTAGTAGTGTATCTTTCCAACCTGATTGTTGCAATCGCTCCATAAATGATTGAAAGTTCCCATTACCGGGTACCACAAGAGCGCGGTATGATGGTTTGAGCTCATCGGGTTGTTGGAGTATCGCTGCTTCGAAACCAAGATAGGCTAGCGCATTGTATACCGATCGATAGTTTCCGCTTTTGAGAATGCCAATCATGCAATTACTCCTTTCACTGAGAGTATTTGGGGGTCTGTCCCCGATTGTGGTGGCTCAATTGCACATGCTTCTTTGAGAGCTCTGCCAGCAGCCTTAAAGAGCGCTTCTATTGAGTGATGTGCACTCCGTGATTTTAGAATGTCAATGTGCAGTGTTACACCAGCACTTCGGGCAAATGCCTGCCAGAAATCCTCAATGAGCGAAACGGGGAAGGTTGTGGCTTCTGCGTAAATAGCTGATTCTCCAAAGGTACCCGATAGAAAGCAGCAGCCTCTACCCGAAATATCGATCACGGTGCGAACGAGAGATTCATCCATTGGGATATATGCGAATGCAGAGCGGCGTATTCCTTGTTTAGAACCGAGTGCTTCGTTGAGTGCTTGACCAAATACTATTCCTGTGTCTTCTATGAGATGGTGAAAGTCGACTGTTATGTCACCTGCTGCAGCGAGTTCAATATCGAGACTGCTCCAGAGTGCAAATGTTTCTAACATGTGTTTCATGAACTCTGGCATAATGCTCAGAATTGCTTTACCTGTCCCCTCAATGGTAACTGTTGTGCTGATACTTGTTTCTCGTGTTGTCCTTGTAAGAAATGCAGACCGTTTATAGGTTAATTTGTTTTTAGTTTCTGTTTCCATAGTATCGAGGCTCCTTTTACAGAATAACTTTTCTAAGCTCGTATTCGACGATGTCAGTTGCGCCCATGGTTTTAAGCAGGGGTATGAGTTGCGGGACTTCGTTTCGTTTTACAGCAATTTTGACTGCATAACCTGATTGTTCATAGAGCGGTGCAATAGTAGGACTGCGCATGCAGGGCAGCTTTCCGGCAAGGGAGGACAATGCAGCTTTACTGATATTCATTTCGAGCATGACTCGTTCTCGAGCATCAAGCACAGCGGTAAAGAGCATCGCAAGTTGATCAATGTACATACGCTTATCTGGATTTTCCATGGCCTGTTTTGACGAAACAAAATAGGTCGAAGACGTAAGGATTGTATCTACTACTTTAAGTCCATTTTCTCTTAATGTCTCCCCTGTTGATGAATTGTCGATAACCATATCTGCATCATCAGGAGGGAACACTTCAGTTGCGCCGTACGTTCTCAAGAGACGGTACCGATACCCTTTTGTATCGAGCCACGCTTTTGCAATATTGATATATTCGGTAGCAACAACAAGCTCTTTTTGTACAAGTGTTGCTGGCTCAAATTTTTCCGGAATTGCTGAAACAATTGATACCGGATCAAGCCCAAGATCCATAACAGTTTCGACATCGGCATGTGTTTCCTGGAGCCAGTCATAACCGGTAAAACCTGCATCATGACTGCCAAGCTCCAGGAGTTCTCCTATGTTTTGAGGTTTCATAATTTTTACATCGAGCCATTGCAAGCTTGAAAGCGGTCTATATCCGCGTTCTGTAGCTCTGAGCACGATTCCGGAATCTCGGAACAGTTCAAGAATACTGTTCAGGATTCTTCCTTTGGGAATAAGCAATCTTAGCTTTTCCATGTTTTCCTCCTTCATGGTGTGCCGATGTTTGGGCTTTTTGCAGTAAAAATAAAAAAGCCGCAGGCCTCATAGGACCCGCGGCTTTCGCTCGCTCAATCATATACTGTATGATTAGTCTCCTATGACGCCTCCGGATGAGAAAAATGATGATGATGGAGATGCATAGAAAACATAATCATGCGCTCAGTATTATATGCTTATTGCATGCGTGTCAAGTATTATGTTTTGAGTGGATGTTTCATACAGCTTTAACTTTTGTGTTTTCTTTGGTGATTTGTATGGTTGTTCCTGCTAATACTGGAGCAATGAGCTCGAGTGCTTTGGGGAAAATAGCTCTATTTAGAGTTGATAGTTCTTCGCTGTTAAAATTTGATAACACGTATCCTGCAATGTCACTATGATCAGGGCGTCCAATACCAATTCGGAGACGCCAGAAATCTGGTCCATGTAAGTGCTGATTCATGGAGCGGAGTCCGTTGTGTCCTCCAAGACCGCCCCCAAATTTAATACCAATAAACCCAAATGGAAGTTCCAGTTCATCATGTACCACAAGTACTTCTTCTCGTGTTATCTGGTAGTATGCAGCAAGCTCCTGTATGGCTTCTCCTGAATGGTTCATGTATGTTTCTGGTTTAATGCAGTATACCTTAATGCCTGATGTTTCAAACGAAGCCCAGTGTCCTTTGAAACCGCGTTTCCAGGAAAGTTCAGAAAACAATTTGCATGAATCACAGAAGAGCCACCCGGCATTGTGTCTGTTGTTTCGGTATTGTATGCCAGGGTTTCCTAAAAATGCAATGAGTTTGATGGTGTGGTTCATAGTACTCCCATTTGTTATTTGACTTGTAATAATGAAACAGTATACAATTCTCTCGTAATTTTCAATAAAAAAAGGAGCATGCCATGGCAGTTGTAATGAAGGGAAAATCATTGAGTCCTACGACGTTGGAAATAGTACATGAATCGGGTACTACCTTTAAGCTTGTAGCTCCAAAAGATAATGGCGGAGATGGTTCCAGTTTTTCTCCTACAGATATTTGTGCTGTTTCATTTGGTGCCTGTGCAACGGTGATTATGACCATGTTTGCACATAATAAAGGTATTCCTGTAAAGGAAATTAGCTTTGAACTTCAGAAAGAGATGGCTGCGAATCCAAGAAAAATTGCAAAAATTATTGTAGCATACACCATTAAAGGCGATATATCTGATGAAGATTTTGAAAAACTAAAACATGCAGCGCGTACCTGTCCGGTCAGAATGACATTCTGCGATACCGTAACGGTTGAAGAATCTTTTACTCGTATATCGTAAAGCGGTCAACCTCCGGACACGAGATGAATAGCGTCTACTGTGTCCCCATCGTGAATTATCGTCCGAGCCCATTCATTTCGCTGTATTAGGTTTCCATTGCGTTTAACAATAATGAGCGGGAAAGACCACTGCTTATAATCAAGTAAATCTTTAACACTTATTTCCGTGTGTTCCGGAAGTTCGATAGTTTCATTATTTAATACGATGCGCATACGTTTCCTCGTTACTGTAAATTTCAACAAGCTTTGCTATAGCTTCATTTGCCTGCATTGCTGCAGCGATGCCTACACGCGGCGCAAGTGGTGGATTATCAGGCGAGACTTCAGCAGATTCATCGCCAATGATGATTAAGTTGCCGCTTGTTCGGACTTTCATCCCTGTTGAGTTACCGTATCCTGCAAGACCGGTAGCGGTTATGAGTGGTTTTTCGGGGAATAATTGCATACAGGTTTCCAGAAACATCAGCTTTGTTTCTGCTGAATCAAAAGCTTCTACAATAATATCACAGGAAGCAAAAAGGCGAGCAATGGAATCTCTTGTTACTCTTTCTATAAATGGCTGTACAGTGACGTTCGGATTGATTGTATTAATGGTATCTTTGAGCGCAGCTACCTTTGGTTGCCCAACCTGAGGCAGGAAAAAATACTGTCGGTCGAGATTTGCTTCGGACACGGTATCAAAGTCTACAATAATGAGTGTGCCGATATTGCTTCGTGCCAGTGCTACTGCACAGTTTGAACCAAGTCCCCCAGCACCTCCAATGCCGACAGTAAAGTGAGAGAGAATTGTTCTGATAGTTTCTCTATCCATGCTGATAATATAGCAAAATATAGTAATTTTAGGTACTATTATAGTAAGTGAAAACCAATTACAGTAACTGTGATGAAAGGAAACTATGAACCTACAAACAATATGTAAAGTCCTACAGGCAGACATTATTACTGGCGAAACATTACTCGACACAGAAATTATGAGTGCCTGCGGTTCAGATTTATTGAGTGATGTCATGGCATTCGCTAAAGATTCTTCTGTACTGCTCACGGGTCTTACTACTCTGCAAACAATACGGACAGCTCATCTCATGGATATAAGTGCAATAATTTTTGTCAGAGGAAAGCTACCAACACAGGACATGGTTGATGAGGCAAAAAAAAACGGTATGCTCCTTGCTACAACAAAACTGAGCATGTATCTGGCATGTGGTAAATTGTATGAAAGCGGGCTAAAAAAAGGAAGCATGTATGGAGAGTAAAAAGGTACTGTTAAAATTATAAATAATTAGCTTAGATTGCATTACAGGTAAACAATGCGGATTGAATTAAGGAATTTGAGGAGGAATTTGAGGGACAGGTATTACCTATAACAATTAATGGGCGAACTTTGTCAAATCAATTGGAATTTCGTGTTTTTTTTCAAATGAATAGAGAATTTTGTATCCTGCTTTGATTTTTTCATTAAACACTTTCTGGATGTAGTGGTTTTTTTCATACTCAGTTGTAAACCCTTTTGTTCGTTCTCTTCCTTTACCAGCATTTTTTCGCCAGTTTGTTGTTACAGAATACGGATAATCCAGTAACCTATCGCGGTCATGAATTGTATATATATAGACAGCGTTCTCATCAATTAGTTTATAGAGGGTTATCAACATACTATTAGTATCGGCACAATATGAATGGTATTGAAAATTAATGAAAAATTTGACAAAACTTGATATTCCAATTATATTTTGATAGATTTGCTGTCATTCTCATCATCGCATAGTATAGAGGGCTAAGTATTTTGAGTAAACATGGTTTCCCGGGCATACATTTCTATGATCAAGATTTCGTTGATATTTATGATAGAACCTGGGCACTTATTTCTGACTGCTGGATTACTCCACCTGCATCTGCTGGGTTCGGGTCTAATCGGTTTTTTTATTATCCTGAAAGCCCGATTTTAGAGCAAGATGCTCATATTTTTGCATCCTTTTTTCTTGTTTATTCAAATAGATTATATTCATGTTCAAATGGATTAGATGCGCTCTATGCAAAACAGGAACCGAATGGTGCCATACGTGCTAAATATGATATCAACACTGGCGCGGTGATATCAGATGCCAATAATCCAGAATGTCTTGGACTGCCGCTGTTTTCCTGGGCAGAATACAATATATTTCACAAAACAGCTAATAAAAAACGTGTAAAAGACGTTATGCCTATCCTTCGTAAATATTATACATGGATAGAAGAAAATTTCAAAAAAGAAAATGGTCTCTATGCACCACCACTTACAGCCACAGGGCTCTTTAATCTTCCGAGAGGAGAATGTGTCTATCCAATCGATTTTAATGCGGTAATGGCTATCAATTCTTTGTACATGGCTGCGCTTGGAGATATTCTGAATGATAAAGAGATCAGTTTTATATACAAAAGAAACTATTTTTCATTGAAGAACCGCATTAATTCGATGATGTGGAATGACGAAGATAGTTTTTACTATGATCTTGATGGCTCTGAAACTCAGATTAAGAGAAAGTATATAGGCGGATTCTGGCCACTTTTAGGTGAAATGCTCAATGAAGAGCGTGCAGGAAGGCTCATTCAGCATCTATCAAACCATGCAACATTTGGCTCGGAGAATCCTTTTCCGACGCTTTCCATGGATGATCCTGACTATGATAAGCGCGGTATGGGATGCAGGGGCTCAGTAATACCTGCATATACCTATATGATAATCAAGGGTCTCGAAAAATATGATCAGTGGGAAATTGCCCGGGATAGCGCTATCAGGCTGCTCTATTTTATCCTTGATTCCATGCATACTAATGAAAATACTTCTGGCAAGATGCTCGTGTGGGAAGCATATCAGCCACAAAATGAAGGGAAGGCAATATATCCGGATTCACCTGCATGGCCACGGCCTCAGTACTTTCATTATATAGGATTAGCTACAATTGCAATGATGATAGAAAATATCATAGGGCTTTCAGTTTCACTACCACGAAAAACCGTTGACTGGAATATTCCCAATCTTGAGGTTATGGGTATTGATAACCTCAGCCTCAAGCGTAACATGGTAACGATTCTTTCAAACAAAAGTGGTCGAGGGTGGGAAATCCACATGGAATCTGAAAAGCTGTACTATTTTACCATCAACATTATCGGAAAAAAGAAAAAGACACTGCCTATTCCTTCTGGTAAATGTTCCATGCTGATAGACAAAATATAAACCGCATTAGATAGTGTCTGGTAGTCTCAAATTACTGTTTCTTTTTAAAAGCTTTGACAGGCGATTCATTATTATTGAGGAGCATTATCTCTATAATTGTTTCAGCAGCTTTTGGTTGAGCAATGCTCAAAGCATTTTTCTTAAGCTGTTCATAGAGCACCTCGTCCTGTAAAATCATATCAACTTTGTAGCCAATAGTGAGTGCGTTATCCGGTAAGAGTCCTGCACCGTTTTCAAGAATATGGTAAGCATTATATGTTTCCTGTCCCGGTATCGGATTCCAGATTATCATAGGGACTCCTGCACAGAGGGCTTCACTGGTAGCTAGTCCTCCAGGTTTGCCAATAAAAACTTTTGCCATGTGGAGGTAATCGTGCATGGTATTGGTAAATCCTACAATGGTGTATTGGTTTCGTGGTTTTACTTCTTCAATAAGTGCCAGAAGCTGTTTGCGTAATGATTCACTTTTACCGCATATTATTACAATATGACAGTGTGTCTGGATGTTTTCGAGAATTCTGAGGATATCTTTTGCAGGCATAATGCCAAACATTCCAGCAGAGAGAAGCACTATTGGGATAGCAGGATCAAAATTATATTTTTTAAAAAGATCTGACGTGTCTTCAGGGGGTATAAAACTCTGCATCACAGGAATTCCGGTAACTTCAATTCTGTCCAACGGAATACCATATTTATTAAGGTGTATTTTATTTTCCATTTTGGGAACAAAGTATCGTGTGAAAATATCGGTTAACCAGAGTGCATGTACATAGAAATCAGTTACAACGATTCCAAGATTTGCATGCAACTTATCGAGCATGATTAATCTCGAAACAATATCTGCTGGTGTGAAGTGTGTGCAGATAATAAAATCAGGGTTGTAGGTGAGAATTTTTTTTACGAGTGGTTGTGATTGAGCTTTTTGAATATCGATGCCAAATTGACTCTTTTTCCATGGTTCATCCGTATTTTCGAAACCCCATGCCCATAAATCTGGCACATACTGAACAGCTTTAAGGTAACCTTTTGAATAGAGATTTCTCAAAAAAAAGGATGTATACTCAAGGGCGTCGATATGGAGTACTTCTTCAATGAGCGGATTTTTGTTACATGCTTCTTCCAGAGCCTGTGCTGCTCTAATGTGCCCGCTTCCAACGCTTGCAGAGAGTATTAGTACTCGCTTTTTTTCCATACAGGAACTCCTGAATATAGTATGAGCATAAATTCTATTTTCATTGTATACTGGATATGTATGATTATACAATGCTGGGAAGAAATAGAGCGTAAGCTTCTGCAGGATTGCCATATTTTTAAGCTATACTCTGTGCTGCGAAAATCTTGTGAAGGTAAAGAGGGTACGTTTTTCCTTATTGATTCTTTGGATTGGGCTGGCGTAATTCCGGTTGTCGAAACACCGGAGGGAAGAAAGTTTGTTATGATACGGCAGTTCAGACATGGTACTAATACTGTATCACTTGAGTTTCCGGGAGGGATTATCGAAAAAGGCGAAGATCCTTCGCTTGCAATTGCTCGTGAGCTTGTAGAAGAAACAGGGTATCAGCCCGAAATGATTGTCCCGCTTGGGGTCTTAAATCCAAACCCAGCATTTATGTGCAATCATTTTCATGCATTTATAGCGGAAAATTGTACGTTGGTGCGGCCACAATATCTCGATGAACATGAAGAAATTGAGGTTGTACTCATACCTGAAAAAGATGCAATTGATATGGTAGGCGGAGAAGATGCAGGACACGCGTTAATGACAGCATCACTGTTTTTTTATATGCGCTATCGAGGTTATTCGCATTAAAAACAAAATCGTAATAAAAAAGGCTGCCCTAAAAGGACAGCCTTTTCTTTTTTTTGATGGTTAAAGATGCTGTTTTACAACTGCTATTACTTCGGGAAGATCCATACCAAGTTTTTGGAGATGTTCAACGGTTGGAACACCCTGGTTATTCCATCCTCGGCGCTTATAGACAGCATCAACAAGGCTTTCGTACTGTGATAATCGGTATTTTCGCAGCGCTGCAATTTTTTCTGCAGTGCTCATGGTTTCGGGCTTTAGATTGAGCTTTTCACTGAGTTGTTTATCATACCGCTCTTTTCGGGATTCATACTCTTCTGGTGTTACAGGACCCATAGCCCGATATGGAGGATAATCATCATTGCGGAGACCGTGACCCATTCTCAGGTTAAATACACGCTGGAAATTATAGACGCGTTCGCTCTGGATGATAAGTCCGTCCCAATCGAGCGGTTCACCGGTAATTGCTGTATATAAGTCGCAATAATTTTTAACATGATCGGGGACTTTGTTTGGTTCAGGCCATTTTGCATTGTCAGCGGGTTCAATATCGTTCCAGGGGAGCTTACAGAGACCCTGGAGTCCAAACCATGTTCGGAACATAGGGAAGTAGTGCAGAGCATCTGCTTTCTTCTCAAAGGTTGGAAGCATGTTATTAACCATATCCATGAAAATGAGCCATGCTTCATCGTGTTGCGGACCCTTATTGGTGAGGTAGTACCCACCCTGCTGAGCAAGCGATTCTTTGGAAATGTACTGTGACTGCTCGAGTCCCTTTCCATGGAGCGCAATATCTTTCATGTATTGAGGATCTGCACCATACGTATTTACAAAATATTCAGCCAAGAACTTAACACCTTTGCCGACAAGCTTGCCGAATTCGGTACCTTCAGCCATTTTATGGAGAATTTCACATGCACCTTTCCAGTTGCCCCAGGTTAGATCAACGCCTTCTGTTTTAGAAGCATCGATAATGCCTTTTTCCCAGCATTCCATGAGGAAGCCAGTAATAGTTCCAAAACTGATTGTATCAATACCGTATGTATCACAGTAAAAATTAATTTCCAGAATACCTTCCGGGTCATAACAGTATATGTTAGAACCAACGCCAGCTGCGGTTTCGTACTCCGGTCCATCTACACAAACTTTTGTTCCTTTATAAGGACCTGTTTTAAGTTCAAAGTTATCGACTGCATGAGCGCAAGCTAGTGTACAACCATACCAGCAGCCATCAGGAAGCTTCTGGCTAAAAAGCTTTTCCCATACCCAACTTGCAAGTTCTGGACCTTTTGGATCCTGTCCGTATTGATGATTTTTTGTTGGGAGGAGATCGTAGTCGTTCATTACTTCCATGAGGTGCGCTGTTCCCTGCCTGCGCATTTTGCACTGTTTGTCATCATTCACAATAATTTCCTTATGGAGTTTGAGACCAATGCGCTGTACTGCAGCCGGATCAGCCGCATCATTGAGGTTTTGATGAACACCTTTGAAGTGAACGACAAGTGCCTTTATTTTTTTATCACGGAACACGGTACCGATACCACCGCGGCCTGCCTGTTTAACACGGACACCGTTTCGTCGTTTATCCCATAGACTAAAGTTAAGAAGTCCAAGGTATGTATGTTCTGCTCCACGTCCTGAAGAGACAACTGAAACAGCCTGAAGATCCTGTTCATCCTGTGCAAATGCACGGGTAAGTTCTTCTGCAAGCAAATGAGTGTCCCCTGGCAGATTTTGTGGAGCTTCCAATATTTGAATTAAACCTGTATTGCTGTCAATAAAAACAATTACATCACTATCGGCTTTACCTTGAAGTTCGAGAGCATCCCAGCCGCCAAACTTGAGGTAAGGACCAAAATAGCCGCCCACATTCGAATCAATAGGTATTCCTGTTGTGGGTGATAGAGAAACAACAAGGCTCTTGCCAGAACCGGGATAATTGGTGTTTCCACAAATAGGACCCATTGCAATATTGATTTCGTTTTCAGGATCATTCCATCGTGTTGTCGGCTTAACTGCATCCCAGAGCAGCTTGAGCCCAAAACCTTTACCCCCGGTAAAGCGTTTTTTCATATCTTCAGAAACTGGTTTTTCTTTAATTTCACCAGTTCCGACGTTAATGTAAAGCGTTCTCATTGCATAACCACGATGAACGGATTTTGGTGCAATTGTTGTTTCTTTTAGTACTTTAAACTGTTTTCCAGCATTGAGTTCCATTATTTGTGCTCCTTTCGTAAATGAGCGGTAACTTCAATATATTCTTTTGCCTGAGGGCTTTCTTCCTTTTCTGCAATTTCAAGTGCATCTGCAGGGCATGTTTTAGCGCAGGCACCGCATGCAATACATTTAAATGGGGTTGATTGACCGGGGAAATAACGCATTGCATTGATGGGACATACCGCGACACAGGCAAGGCAGCCTACACAGAGCTTGCTGTTGATCATAACAACACCTTGTGCGTTGACGGTTATAGCTTGTGTGGGGCATTCTTCTACACATTTTCGGCATTCCTGATCACAGGCTACGAGATGGTATTTCCCAATGCCTTGCTCCTGTACAACAATGCGGGATTTTGCAGGATTTTCTTCCTTATAATACATTTTAGAACAGGTGCTGGTACAGGTCATGCATCCAATACATTTATCGTGATGCAGTTTAAGATATTTAATCACAGAGGCGCCTCCTTTTACTAACGTACATAAGCGATGACATTATAATACAAGAATAGTGAGACTGCAACTCTTGCTTTATGCGAACATTTGCATACATATTCTCGATATAGTGTAATATGTTAGAAAAAGTGATTGTATAGTGCCTATGATCGGAACACAAAAAAATCTAGCGCGAAACTGGCCAGGATACCTGCAGTTTCAAGCAAAAAGATTTTTGATATAGAACCCATATTGGGTCCTTTTGTAGCATGAGTGTAGCCGCGGATATGCATTGAGTATAATTCATGCGATACGATAACAGCAACAATCGTAGCCAGTGGAAGTACGATACCCGGTAAATATTTAAAAGCTGTTAACATGAACAATGAGATGAGCCATAAAAATTCAAGTGTGTAGATTATGTAGGGTGACAGTTTTTTCCCTGCTAGTATAGCAAGTGTTTTTCTGCCAGCTGCCTTATCTCCATCAAAATCACATGCATTATTAGTAGAGAGAATTGCGGCAATACTGAACGATTGTGGTAGAGAAACTAGAAAGGCTTTTTCGCTAAATGTTCCGGTAAAAATGTAGTTGCAGAGAACAAAAAAAACGGTACCTAAAAATCCTCCGGCAAAAAATTCCCCCCAAGGTGTAAAGGAAATCGGTCGTTTACCTGCTGAGTAAAAAAAGCCGACGAGGAGACAAACTGCGCCTATTGCGATAACTGGTAACCCTCTCATCACAGTAATAATCACACCGGGCACAAATGCAACCATCCAGCATGCAATGCTTGCAATGAGCGCTGAACCTGGGGACACACCTTCGTGAATTATTACTTTCGCATCTTCTTTGTTGAATTTGGGATCGTCAACGTTATGATACCAGTCAAAATATGAATTAAAACCGGTGGTTCCCATATCGACAAAGAGCGCTGCAATAAAGGTGAGTATGACAAGATGGAGAGGGACAGACCCTGTTGTCCAGAGTGTATATGAAAGTGCAAGTAAAAAAGTACTTACAGAAACAATTTTGGTTCGTATTTCTACAATAAACAGAAATTGCTTGACTGTCATAAAAATAGTGTAAAGAACTTGTGATAATTGTGCAACTCCATTATTATAATACAAAACCTTGTAGCGGAGGATACTATGCATATTATACATCACACAATCAAACCAATGATTCCAGAGAAATTGCAACCGCTTGACGAACTTGCTCATAATTTATGGATTTCATGGAATTTTGATGCAATCATGCTGTTTATCAGGCTCGATTATGATGTCTGGGCACAGTCAAATCAGAATCCTGCAAAAATGCTCGGTATGGTTTCTCAGGAACGGTTCGAGCAAATGGCAAATGATGATTCCTTCATTGCAGCACTCAATGAAGTATACAGCAGATTTTCTGCTTATAAAAATGCTCAGCCATGGTATAAAGGCAGCTACAAAGATACCATAGCCTATTTCTCCATGGAGTATGGACTCGATTCTTCACTGCCAATTTATTCAGGCGGCCTTGGTATACTTTCGGGAGACCACATGAAAACGAGTTCGGATATGGGGCTCCCGCTCGTTGGTGTAGGTCTTTTGTATCGACAGGGGTACTTCAAACAGTACTTGAATCCTGATGGTTTTCAGCAGGAAGATTATCCAGAAAATGACTGGTATAACATGCCGGTACATCAATGCAATGATAAAAACGGTAATTCGATAAAAATCACTGTTGAGATGGCTGGATCACAGATAGTTGCTAAAGTCTGGGAAGTAAAAATTGGAAGAGCCTCGCTCTATCTCCTCGATACTAACATTGAAGACAACATTCCGGAAAACCGAACGATTACGGCAACTTTATATGGCGGCGATAAGGAAATGAGGATACGGCAGGAAATGCTACTTGGGATTGGCGGTATTCGCGCATTGCGCGCTCTTGGTATTAATCCTGCTGTTGCGCATATTAATGAGGGGCATGCAGCATTCCTGTCGCTTGAACGCATACGCGAACTTATGGACAACGAAAAGCTCTCATATCAGGAAGCCTTGCGAACAGTACAAATGACTACAATTTTCACAACTCATACACCTGTTCCTGCTGGTAATGAACGGTTTGGTACAGATCTAATAGAAAAATATTTTAAGTCATGGGCTGATAAGCTAGGACTCTCCTGGAATGATTTTCTTGCACTGGGTCGTGAAGATCCCAATGATAACCAAGAACCATTTTGCATGACAGTCATGGCGCTCAAGCATGCCTACTATGCAAATGGTGTTTCTGAGCTCCATGGTCATGTGAGCAGATCGATGTGGAAAAAGCTGTGGCCGGAACTCCCTGAACCGGAAATACCCATTGGTCATGTTACTAATGGGGTACATCCTCGAACATGGATTTCGTACACAATGCTAGAGCTATTAGACCGCTATTTTGGTCCGCGGTTTTACGATGAACCAACCAATCTTGCAATTTGGGACAGGATGGATCGAATTAGCGATGAAGAACTCTGGAGAACGCACGAGCGCCGGCGAGAACGATTGGTTGCATTTGCAAGAGACAGACTTCGGCGACAGCTCAAACATATGGGATATTCTGATAAAAATCTCATTAGAGCCGATGATGCGCTTTCTCCTTCGATTTTAACAATTTCATTTGCACGGCGCTTTGCAACCTATAAGCGAGGCAACTTGCTCCTTCGTGATCCCGATAGGCTCATAAAACTTTTGATGGACAAAGAAAGGCCAATACAAATAATCTTTGCTGGAAAATCACACCCGCACGACCTTCCTGGAAAAGAGCTTATAAAAGAACTGGTACACTTTTCAAGAAGAGATGATGTGCAGAGCAGGATTATTTTCCTTGAAGATTATGACATGACGATGGCGCGCTATATGGTTACTGGTTCTGATGTATGGCTCAATACTCCACTCAGGACGCTTGAGGCTTCTGGAACGAGCGGCATGAAAGCAGGAATGAATGGAGTACTTAATTGTTCAGTACTCGATGGCTGGTGGGCTGAGGCATATCATCCTGAAATTGGTTGGGCAATTGGTAAAGGTGAAGAATACACCGATGTTGAACTTCAAAATGATATAGAATCCAAAGCGCTCTATGATCTGCTTGAACGAGAGATTGTTCCTAAGTTTTATGAACGCGGAAGGGACAATCTTCCTCGTGACTGGATTCAGATGATGAAAAGTTCGATGAAGTATATTGGTTCTCACTTTTCATGCCATCGTATGCTTTTGGATTATTCTGAGAAATACTATTTCCCTGCGCTGCAAAACGCTCAAAAAATACAGGCAAGCCATTACGAAACAGCCAAAAAAGTTTCGGTATATCTTTCTAAACTGGCACAAAACTGGGCTCATATTTCGGTAAAAGAAATTACTACAAATGCAAAACCAGTTATGACTCGAGGTGAATTGGTTGAGGTTAAGTCTAAGGTTGAGCTTGGGAATCTAACACCTGAAGAAGTCCTTGTAGAAGTTTGTCATGGTCAGCTTTCTACAACTGGCATGATAGAAAAACCTAAACGCGTACCAATGCATGTACTTTCGAAACAGGGTTCTCTCGTTGAGTATGGTGTCTCGATACAATGTGAAGATACCGGACAACATGGTTATGCAGTCCGTGTGTTACCTCGCCATGAAGATTTGCCTCATCCATTCCTGCCTGGTTTCATTACCTGGGCATAGTTACAATGCAAGCGGTTTACATGCCGTTTGCAGCTAGAAGTATCAGATAGCCGTAGACAAATACTTGTTGAAAAAAAGAAAAGGGGCTGTCCGAAAATTGGACAGCCCCCATTAGTTTTATACACGTATCACTTAGCGATGATAGATTGGTTTAGATTCATAGTGAGTATGTAAGAGTTCGTGTGATTTGTGTCCGTTTGGCTCACCAAGGAACTCGTCATACACCTGTTTAATGTATGGGTTATGGTGTGAACAGCGATAGGTGCTCTTCTCGTCATCCTGGTAAATACCACTGATGCGTTTTTCGCGGATTTCATCGGTTGCACCATAGGGTTGTCCGCCTCCACCAATACATCCACCACGGCAGGCCATAACTTCGATAAAGTGCCAGGGTGTTTCTCGCCCTTCCGCTTTTGCTCTGCGGATTTCATTGAGAACAGCTGCAATATTTCCCATCTGATGAGCTACTGCAACACGAACTTCGATACCATTGATATGGAGTCGGGTTTCTTTAACACCAGAAATACCGCGGACAGCAGTAAAGTTAACATCTTTGAGTTCCTGATTGGTGATGAGATGATATGCAGTTCTCAGTGCAGCTTCCATAACGCCGCCAGTAGCACCAAATATAACACCGGCACCAGTGTAGGGACCCATGGGACTGTCTGGTTCTGAATCAGGAAGATTTACAAGATCGATACCAGCTTGTTTGATCATGCGGGCAAGCTCTCGGGTTGTGAGTGTGACATCAACATCTTTGTAACCAGAAGAGTACATGTCTTTATTGCGGCCGTTTTCATATTTTTTTGCTGTACAGGGCATAATAGAAACTGAGAAAATCTTAGCCGGGTCTACGCCAGCTTTCTGAGCCCAATATGTCTTTATCATAGCACCCATCATCTGCTGGGGACTCTTTGCTGTGGAAAAGTGTGGAATCATATCGTCATAATATTTTTCCATGTAATCTACCCATGCAGGACAGCAAGATGTGATGAGTGGAAGTTTTTGTGGTTCCTTTGTAAATCGATGTACGAACTCTGTACCTTCTTCGACGATGGTAAGATCTGCGGCAAAGTTTGTATCGAATATTACATCAAAGCCAAGCCTGCGAAGAGCGGTGTATATTTTTTTGGTGAGTACAGTTCCGGGGGGAAGGCCAAAAGCTTCACCGAGTGCAACACGTACCGCTGGAGCAATTTGAACAACGCATACTTTTTCGTTTTCTGAGCGTGTGAGGTTGTCCCAAACTTCTTTGGTTTGATCGTTTTCATAGATAGCACCAACCGGACAGTGAGCTGAGCACTGGCCACAATTAATACAGGGTCCTTCTGCGAGTGCAACATCAGCAGCAGGTGCTATGCGGGTATTTTCTCCACGGCCCAGGAACTCGATTGCCCATACATTCTGCATGTCCTGGCAAACTTTAACACAGCGTCCGCAGCGCACACATTTTTCTGGATTAAGAATAATGGTCCCGGTGGATTCATCGGTTTTGAGACCTTTAAGGCGCTTGGGGAATGGTTGTTCACGAATTCCGAAGTCTGCTGCAAGTGTTTGAAGTTCACACTGACCATTTCGAGGACACTGGAGACAGTCATCGGGATGGGTTGAAAGAATGAGTTCTATAACAGTTTTCCGAACCTGAACAATTTCAGGATCATTTGTAATAACATTCATTCCTTCTTCAATTGGTGTACAGCATGCACGAAGCAGTTTTGGATTTTTTTCTACTTTAACAACACAGATACCGCATGCTGCCCACGCAGGTAAATCGTCGTTGTAACAGAGTTTCGGTATCTTGATATTTGCCTTTTCAGCAGCTTCAAGAATTGTAGTACCTTCTGCTACCTGAACAGGTATGCCGTTTATTTTTGCATTGACCATAGTGGTCTACTCCTTCTCAATAAGATTTCACGGATTCCAAACTGTTACTTTTTAATAACAGCATTGAACTTACAGGCTTTGAAACACTCACCACATTTAATACATTTTGATGTATCAATAGTATATTTTTGTGTTTTATCGCCTGAAATACAGTTTACAGGACATTTGCGTGCACAAAGTCCACAGCCAATACATTTTTCTTTATTAATACTGTAGACAACAAGATCTTTACATTTACCAGAACGGCAAAGCTTGTCATTGATATGTTCTTCATAAACTTTGCGGAAACGTTTGAGTGTAGAGAGTGTCGGATTAGGTGCTGTCTGTCCAAGACCGCAGAGTGCTGCGCGTTTCATGGCGTGACCAATCTTTTCAAGGTTTTCAAGATCCAGCATTGTGCCATTGCCTTTGGTGATCTTATCCAGAATATTGTGAATTTGCACGGTGCCAATACGACAGGGAGCACATTTACCGCACGATTCGTCAACACAGAATTCCATATAGAATTTTGAGACATCGACAGGACAATCGTCTTCATCCATAACGATGAGACCGCCAGAACCCATCATTGAACCAAGCGCGGTTAAGCTTTCATAATCAATTGGAGTGTCAAGGAATTCTTCGGTAATAATACCGCCGGATGGTCCGCCTGTTTGAGCACCAAGGAATTTTTTGCCGCCTTTGATGCCGCCACCGATGTCAAAAATAATTTCACGGAGCGTTGTTCCCATTGGGACTTCTACAAGACCTGAATTGTTGATTTTACCGGTGAGAGCAAATACTTTTGTTCCCTTTGATGTCTCAGTACCGATGCTTGCAAACCATGCGCCACCTTTGTTGATGATTACCGGTATGTTTGCCCATGTTTCTACATTGTTGATAACAGTGGGCTTGCCCCAGAGACCTTTGATTGCGGGGAATGGAGGACGGGGAGTAGGCATACCACGGTCTCCCTCAATTGAGTGAAGCAGAGCGGTTTCCTCACCGCACACAAAAGCACCTGCTCCTAAACGGATCTCAATATCAAAGGAAAAATTGGAGCCAAGGATGTTTTGACCCAAAAGTCCATATTCATGAGCCTGATTAATAGCAGTTTTTAGTCTTTCAATAGCAAGTGGGTATTCAGCACGGATATACACAAAACCTTTAGTTGCGCCAATGGTATAACCGCAGATTGTCATTGCTTCAATTACTGAATGTGGATCGCCTTCAATGGTAGAGCGGTCCATATATGCTCCTGGGTCGCCTTCATCAGCATTGCAGACAACATATTTTTGCTCACTGGGCACCTGTCGGGTAAAGTCCCACTTTCTCCAGGTTGGGAAACCAGCACCACCGCGGCCTCTCAGTCCCGAGATTTTAAGCTCGTTTATAACATCTTCTGGTTTCATAGAAAACAGCACTTTTTCAAGTGCCATGTAGCCATCGCGGGCAATGTACTCATTGATATTCTCAGGATCAATGACACTACAGTTGCGGAGCACTATTCGGAATTGTTTTTGATAGAATTCGATATCAGTCGTTTTTACACGTTCTTTTTGACGTGCATCTTTATAGAGCAAGCGCTGTACTTCGCGGCCTTTAATAATATGTTCAGCAATTAGCTCTTTAGCATCCTCCGGTTTTACTTCTACATAGAAAGATTCGGTCGGAAGAATTTTAACGATAGGACCTTTTTCGCAAAAACCAAAACATCCAGTTTTTACAATTTGAACTTCATTAGCAACACCCTGTGCTTCAGCTTGTGCTTTGAGTTCCTTATAAATTTCATCAGATTTGCTTGATTCACAGCCTGTACCGCCGCAAACCAGTATAAAGTGTTTGAATGCCATACTGCAGCCTCCAGCTTATTTCTTTACGATATCAATTGCGGGCCGGTCATAAATATGACCTTCAACGAGTGTGTGTTCAACAAGGTGTTTTTTTACAATTTCTTCAGCTGTAGCTGAGTCAACCTTGCCATAAATAGTTTGTGGCATACCAGGAGCAATTACTTCAACAGTTGGTTCAACATAGCAAAGCCCCATACAACCTGTTTGCTTAACAACTACTTTATCAGAAAGTCCATTTGCATCTACAGCCTTAATGAGTGTGTCAAACGTTGTTTTTGCTCCAGCCGCGATACCGCACGTTCCCATTCCAACAAAAATGGTTATGTCTTTACCGGCAGTATCCCGCTTACTGATTTCCGATTTCTGAGCCTCTCTCAGTTTTCGGAGTTCTTCCAGCGTCATTTTACCCATGAGCTAACCTCCATAACAGTTATGTTTCCAGTGATTCAAGGTATTGCTTTGCCAGCAGCAAGGCTTGTGCATCGGTTAAATCACCAACAGCGTCAAGGATTTCAGATCGTTTAACCGAATATACTTCGCTTCCATCACGAAACCGGTGAACAGCAATGTCAGCGGACTCAGAAAAACAGAATGCTGACAGCACGCATGATGGAATATCGCCAACTGGCGGCAGGTCTATATGCTTGTAAGGGAGGGAAAAGCTCACTGTTGTACCGATACCAGGCTCGGAATCAATATTCCATGCACCTTGCACCTGACCTGCCAATTGCACAAGAAAGGGAATACCTAAACCAACTTTCCGTGCTGTATGCTTTTCTCCATCAGTATAAAAAGGATCTTGGACACGTTTCAGCGTCTCTGCATCCATTCCTTTACCATTGTCTTTGACAACAACAGTTATAGTTTTTGCATCTTCAATAAGCGAAAGCTCAACGAGCGATGATCCTGCTTCAATGCTGTTATGAATCAAGTCGAGCACAACATCGCATATTGTATAGTGCATCAGCCAATAGCTTTATACTTTGCAATAATGTCAGCCATATCGTCTTTGGTTAATTTCCCATAGACTTCATTGCCAACCATGAGTACGGGTGCAAGCCCACAGCAGCCGAGGCAACGGACTGCATCGATTGAAAACATACCATCTTCGGTCACTTCATGACCTTTTATGCCAAGAATACTTTCTGCTTCATTGATAAGATCTTGACCGCCTTTCAGGTAGCATGCAGTACCCATGCAGATTGCCAATCTGTATTTTCCTGGTTTGGTGGTCTTGAAAAGATGGTAGAACGTAATAACACCATAAATCTTTGCTAGAGGAAGGTTTAGATCATGAGAAAGTCGTTCTGCTGCCTCTCTAGGAATATATGAAAACTCTTCCTGAATTTTATGAAGGATCATAATCAGATTACCTGGTTTATCCTTCCATGCATTGATAAAGCTCTCGAATTCTTTGGAGAACTCAATTTGAGCTACTGCCATTATTGACCCCCTAGTAGATAAAATTTATCGATATGTTTGTATAATATACAATTACATGAAAAATTACAAGATGACTGTACTGTATAGCGCTTTTTGTATTTTATAAAATAAAATTGTGATTTGAATAATTGAAATATATTGTTGCTATAGTGAAAAGCCTGACATACTCAATTCAGTAAGCGGTAGCATTGTATTTTAGTAAGAATATATTACACTTAAAGTAGTATGAATACTGATCTTTTGGTTTCTCTGTGCTCTGCAGCGTTTTGGCTCGGTGCAGCTTTTGTTATTTTATTTATCCTCATTATGAGACGGCAGCTCTTACACTATGGGAGTATATTGCTCTTATCTGTACTGATGATTGTATATTGTGGTTCAAGCAGTTTTGTAGCTATTGTTGAAAAAACAGCTCCAGCTTTCTGGTTATTCTTGATGAATAATGTGCAAGATTATAGTGGGTATATACTTAATTTGCTACTGTTCTGCAATTTTATCATAATTGTGCTATTAGTAAATAAGAGTTCGGGTAAAGAGGTTTTGAATGGTTTTATACATAGTGCAGGAGCAATACTAATTTTATTTTTATCTGGTGCAATTCTTGTTGTGCTATCACATTTCAATATGGTAATTAAAAATACAGTAATTCATTGGTTCTTTGCTTTTTTATTACTGTATCTTGTTATTCGAACAGTCATTATTAAAGATAAATCAATAGAATACTGGCTAGTTATATTTTTTACCAGTTCGCTCATTGTTATAAAAGTACTAATGGGTATTATATCACTGAGCAACCAGATCTTACCGTTCTCAATACAAATAGCAGAAATAATTTTTATAAATACTGTAGCAGTCTCACTCATACTTTTAGTATTAATAGAATTACAAATTCATTCACCGGAAATAACCGCACTGGACAGCTGCATTGATAATTTAACAAATACTACGAAAAATTATGTTTCGGATTTTTTCCTAAAAGAACTTGATGTAAGCAATATAAATGAATTAAAAATAGGCGATAGAGTAAAAAAAGAGGTTACAATTTTTTTCTCAGATTTGCGTTCGTTCACCGAACTTTCCGAGCAGTTATCACCAGAACAAAATTTTGCGTTTATTAATTCGTATCTTTCCCGTATGGTTCCACTTGTGACACAAAATAAAGGGTTTATTGATAAATATCTGGGTGATGGTATCATGGCTGTTTTTCCTGAAAATAATGGTGCTGATAATGCCTTAAAAACTGCTGTAGAAATGCAAGAGAAAATTCAGGAGTATAACAGACACAGGGCTAATTCTGGATACAAGCCGGTAAGCCTGGGTGTAGGTATCAATACTGGAAATATTATCATGGGTGTGATTGGTACTGATGAGCGTTATGAAGCGACGGTGATATCAGATGCTGTCAATCTTGCTTCGAGATTGCAAAGCATTTCCAAAGCATTTAACATTGGCATAGTAATAAGTGAGTCGACATTTCTGCAAATTTCTGATCTGGTATCGTATCGTTATAGGTTCATAGGAAAAGTACGCGTTAAAGGAAAGAGTATTCCTATATCGGTTTTTGAAATTTTTAATGGATTACCCGATGAGATTTTAGAAAAAAAGCTCAAGGTAAATACGGTTTTCGAACAGGGTATGATTGCATACTATCAGAAAGCGTATGCACATGCAGTATCGCTCTTTAAGCAAGCATTGGAAATATTGCCGGATGATGGTGCTGCAAGATTTTATCTTCAAGCTTCATTGCAGAAAATCTTATTAAAAAAACAGCATAACTATTAGTAGCATGAATAAGTGTTAGCTAATTGAGCCAGAATGAAATAATTGTGGAAATACATTAATTAATAAATGTTTGTGAAAAATAAAAGCCCTGCTTGTTAGCAGGGCTTACTTGTTTATGCAATTACCAGGACTGATACTATTTTATGGAAGATTCGCCAATAAATCCTTTGCAACAGTTTCTCGTGATACAGTGAGTAGTGCTGCGCGAATTGCAGCTGCTTTATCCGCACCGACAGCAATTGCAGTTTTTTCGGTGCTGTAAAGAATCATTCCTGCACTGAGATCGATACAGCGTACAGTCATGGTTACAGTAGCCTGATACATTGATCCGTCTTTTACTACTTGAACAACTCTTGCAACTCCATAAATATAACGCTGTAGTGAAGGTGAATATTGTTTTTTTGCAAGATTGTAGATTTGTGAATCGTTCATGGTAAGTAATGTTGATATGTCAATGGGAGCGAGACCTACTTTAAATTTTTCTTTTGCTAGAATTTCAAAGAGACCTCCCTGTGCAACGCTCGTGGTAGCAGGATTGCCGGTTTCATCGAGCTCTACGATTGCTACACCAGTGGGTACGGTTTTAGCATCAGAACTGATAACATACTCAAACTCAATGTACCGTCTGCTGAGCTCCTCAAACAGTGAATCCTTATACGCAGCAAATCGACTAGGTATTTGATCGATAAGGTCTTTTGATGAATCAAGGTTAAGCGTAAATATCACTTTTGCTTTTCCTACAAAATCAGGATTTGGCGGTGTAAAACTGATTATTCCCTCTGTATTGGAAAGTAAGCGTTCAGTTTTTGTTGTAATTCTGCCATTAGTTTGCATGCGGTTATAGGTAACAAAAATCTCAACGCCAGGAATACCCGGTGCATTATCATTTTCGCCATAAATAAGTTTTGCTGTAAAAGCCTTAGGGTATGCTTTACCCATGCCAACACTTACCGGAGCATCGAGTTTAATAAATCGCAGTTTCGAGAGGACGTTACGAGCTTTATTGACATTGCGCTCCATCTTAATATCAGCATTATCGATATCGGAGCCTGAAGCGGCAACTGCAGCCTGTATATAAAATTTGATAGCATCGAAGTATTTGCCCTGAGCAACAGCGCTATCGCCAGCTGACTCTGGCTTTGAAACAGCATCTTCTTTTTCTTTAAATATTGCAGCAATTCTTGCTTTCTCTTTTTCTAGCTCTTTAGTTTCATAGGCTGCAAGAATGTAAACGGTGACACGGCCATCGGGACTTTTGGCAATATATTTCTCTTTTATCAGAAACCCGGTGATGCGACCCTTTGATTCTGATTTTACCGTTTGAATAATATCTGCCTGATACGATTCTAATGTTGCTTTTGCAACTGCGGTAGAATCGACGGTAATTTTTTGCCCAATGTAGTTCATAATTGAAGCAACGAGGTTTGCGGTTGCATCATCAGTTGCTTTTGCAATATCACCATTCCCTGCTGATGAGTAACCGACAAAATATGTATAGGTACCATCGGGACCGGGTGTTTTTGTTGTCCATTCTGGTGCTTGCGAAGCACTCGGTGCAGTGCTTACACAGGAAACAATGAGCAATATAGAAATAAAAGTATACAAAGCACGTTTTACCATATGTATAGGCTCCTTTCCATTATGTATGGTTACTTACTTAGTTCTTTATTATTTATAACGCTTATTAGGTAAGATAACAAGAGTTATATTATTACTTTGATTTTAAAAAAAGGCTGTCCAACATGTAGGACAGCCTTTTTGTTCGTAATGCTTTTTGTTCAAATAAATTGTTTTGATGGATTAGAAGCCTTCTGAAAATGCGTTTTGAACAGCCTGGATAGCTCGTTCTTTTTCAGGAGTCTTTGGTTCATTTTTGCCTTCGCTATCGAGGATCTTGCGAAGCTGTTCCATGAGCAGGTCTTTTTCGATGGTATAGAGCTGCATGACACGGAATTCATCGCGATCAAATGTCTTCTTTCCATCGGGTTTGTACCAGCGGATCTGTACCCACCAGTCAGATTCAAGGCGGAAACCGCTGAAGCGAGCTTCAGAAACGCTCTTTACAACTCGTTCCATGTAGGTTTCAATCTTGTCTTTGTCACCAACCTGAGCTCCAGCAAATGCATCTTTAACACGGATGCTGAGGAATCGAGCAATTTCTGTATCAGCATTGAG
>ERZ795050.733-NODE-733-length-48807-cov-52.130456_pt1 | contig 48807 bp, 40 predicted proteins | sample MGYA00375134_ERZ795050 | MGnify/ENA primary metagenome ERZ795050 (study PRJEB30179, sample SAMN05720221) | activated sludge metagenome | isolation source: Anaerobic digester | place: Japan | collected 2015-05-26 ... | reverse complement strand
CCACCGGGACGCTGTACATCGACGATATCCGGCTGTACCCCAGGGCCCCGGAGTTCGTCGTGCCGACAACGCCGGATGACACCAATCTGGTGGGACTCTGGAACCTCGATGAGGGCAGTGGAACCCTGGCAAAGGACTCGAGTGGAAACGGAAATGACGGCACGCTCGAGGGCGCCGCACAGTGGGTGACGGGTGTGATGAACAGTGCCTTGCGGTTTGACGGCAACAGCCGTGTCAACTGCGGCGACGCGCCGCAGCTTGCGCTCACCGAAGCACTCAGCATCACGCTGTGGGTCAATCCGTCCGACCTTGTGGGAGACCGTGCCTTCGCGGGTCGTTCGGCGGCCAATGTCGGTTATGCCTTCAAGAGCATGAACAATCACCTGCGCTTCACGACCCCCGGCGTCATGGACCATGACGGCAACAACTCGACTTTGCAGTTGAACACCTGGCAACACGTGGCCGTGACCTTCGTGGCCGGTCAGGCCGCCGGCTGCACGTTCTATGTCAACGGCGTCGCGACGGACACCATCAACAGCAGCAATCTGGTCGCCGGCGCCGGGCCGTTTGAAATCGGCCACAATCATTGGAATCAATGGTGCCTTGGCATGATCGACGAGGTCCGCGTCTACGATCGCGTCCTGTCGGCGGAAGAGGTCGCCGGACTGGCCGGCCGCACCGAGCCGCTGCACAAGCCCTTCTGAGTCGAAGGTGCGGTGACGCGGGAATCGCCATCTGCAGTGGTGTATGCTTCGGGGCCCTTGTCCATGCGGCAGGGGCCCCGTTCTTTTCCGCATGGCGTCACCGGCTCGCGTTTACGGCGTCGAGCATGGCGACGATGTTCTCGGGCGGGACGTTGGCCAGAATGTTGTGGACCTGCTGGAAGACGAAACCGCCGCCCGGCGAGAGGATGCGGACCTGATTTCGGACGTGCTGGGCGACCTCCTGCGGGCGTGCCGTGGTGAGGATCTCCCGCGTATCACAGCCGCCGCCCCAGAACGTCAGGTCCCGCCCGAATTCCTTCTTCAACTCCGCCGCGTTCATGCCGGAGCAGGTGATCTGGACGGGGTTGATGGCGTCCAGACCCGCTTCGATAAGGTGAGGGAGCAACTCGCGGACGCCGCCACAGCAATGGAGCATGACCTTCACGTCGGCCAGTTCCTTCGCCCGCTTCCACAGAATCTGGTGGCGGGGTTTGAAGAACTCGCAGTACATGCGAGGACTGAGCATAGGACCTGTCTGCATGCCGAGATCATCGCCGAAGAGAATGATGTCGATCGACGAGCCGACCGCGGCGAGGAACTTCTCCAGGTTGGCCAGGTGAATTTCCACCAGGTGGTCCAGGAAACGGTGTGCTCGCGCAGGGTCGGAGGCCAGCAGCATGAAGAAGTTGTCGGCCCGGTAGAAGAACTGGCCGGTCTCGAAGAGATTGCCGCCGAACAGGCCGATGATGGCCCGGTCGGTGCTCCGGCGGAGGCGCCGGGCCCCCTCGCGAAGGGTCCGCGAATCGACCGGACCGGGCGGGGACGCCACGGCGGTCCACATGCATTCGCCGAAGGCGTCGGCGAGCCTCCCATCATCCTCGGATTCGGCGAACGGAAAGTGCGTCTGTTCGAAGTATAGCGTGCCGTCGGGCATGTGCGCGATGACTCTCCCGGAACCGGAGAGAATGACCCAGCGATCGGACCGACGCTCCATGCGGGTCCAGGCGGGAATGAGGCAATCCGTGCCGTCGGGAAGCCTCCAGGGCTTCCAGTCGTCGTCGGCAAGGGCAAAGCCCCGGCCCATCTCGATGCAATCGACGCCGAAGCGATCGAGAACATCCTCGTCGACGATCGCGAGTTGCTGGACCACATCGTAGACGCGAACGGGTCTCGGTTCGAGTCCAAGGTGCTTGCGCAGCTTGGGGTACAGGATCGCGGCGATGCCCGAGGAGCGATGTCCCGACAGATCGATCGGGACGCGGTCGGGTTCGACGTGATTCAGTGTGGCCAGGACTCTTTCTCTCGGTGTCATAGGCTTACCATTTACAATTCGCCATCTGCGATTTACTATCTGGCTGTCGCTGAGCAGAATTGTAGATGGCCAATCGCAAATAGTAAACCCCGAGGGTCGCACGATGCATGGCATGCTTTACCGCTGTCTGGTCCTGCTGGTGATTCTGGAATACGGGAGCACTGGAATGTTGGCGGCCGCGTCGGGGACGGGGCCATCATCACAACATTTCAGCATTCCATCGCTCCAATCGGTCTCCGTGGCCCGCCGGATTCTGGCCGACCCGAACCTGCCGCTGGTCCTGGACAAGGCCCGGAGCCTGCTGAAGACCGGATTCACTGCCGGCAGCGGTTACGGCGAGGTGTGGATTCGCGATCTGAACACCTTCATCGAGCTGTCGCTCCAGGTGAACGATCCGGAGCCGGTCCGCGAGGCCCTGTTGACCTTCTTGCGGTTCCAGGGGCCGCAGGGTGACATCGTGGATGGGTACATCCCCAAGGCGCAGGGCAACATCGCCTACAAATACCGCCGGTCGGCCCTGGCGCCGGAGATGCTCGCCCACAAGAACACCGTCGAGACGGACCAGGAATCCTCGCTCGTTCAGGCCGTGCGGAAATACATTGCCGTCACGGGGGATGCGTCCATTCTCGACGAGAAAGTGGACGGCGTGTCGGTTCGCGATCGCTTGGCTCGCGCGCTGGAGTACGTGCTCGCCCACCGATGCGATGCCGCGCATGGTCTGGTGTGGGGCGCCACCACCGCCGATTGGGGCGACGTGCAACCCGAGCACGAGTGGGGCGTGGAGCTGGACGAGAGCTCTCATCGCGCCCTCGACATCTACGACAACGCCATGTTTCTTGTGGCTATCGACGATTACCTCTCGTTGGCCGGCGACACAGAAGCTCAGTCGGCACGGTGGCGCAAAGTGCGGGATGACCTGCGAGCGAACGTGCGCAAACACCTCTGGGATGCGGACCGGCGCAAGTTCCGTCCCCATGTCTATCTCGAAGGATCGCCGTTTCCGAGCGCCTTTGACAAAGCGGCGGTCTACTACCACGGCGGTACGGCGGTGGCCATCGAAGCGGGCTTGCTGACGCAGGAGGAAATCGCAGACGCACTTCGACGGATGGTGGAAAACGTCCGAAGCGCCGGCGCCAGCTCGATTGGCCTGACGCTCTATCCGGTCTATCCGGAAGGCAGCTTCAAGAATCCCGCCATGGGGCCCTACTCTTACCAGAACGGCGGCGACTGGTGCTGGTTCGGCGGGCGGATGATCCGACAGTTGATTCGTCACGGATATGTTGCCGAGGCCTACCGGGAACTGACGCCGATGACAGCAAGGGTGCTTCGGCATGGCGACTTTTATGAGTGGTGGTCGCGCGACAATCAGCCGCGAGGTTCGGGGCAGTTTCGCGGCTCGGCGGGCGTTCTCGGAATGGCGATCGTCGAGCTGCTAGCCTGGGCCGAACAGCAGCAGGGCCCCTCGGTCGACCCTTCTACCGTGCTGTGGGAGATCGGCCGGGCGGACAATGACAACGCGGAGTTTGCCCTGGCGCCGGACGGCTATGCGCAGTTCGAGGACGATGCGTTCTTCGTGGTTGGGGCTTCCGAGCCGAAGAAGGATTGGCCGTATGTGCAGCCCGGCCCGGCGGACTGCTGGGCGGGCGCTCGGCCACACACGTTCGTCGTGCTTTTCGGCGTGAAGACCCCGCCGGCGCACGGTGAATGCCGGCTCCTGTTCGACCTGATCGATACCCACAGTGCCGGCCCGCCCAGGTTGCGCGTGGAAGTGAACGGGCAGGCGTTTGAGCAGTCCCTGCCCAATGGTGCGGGCGATGCCTCCGTGTTCGGCCGGCCGGAGAAGGGCCGGGAGCACAAATTCGCGGTCGCCTTTCCGGCGGACCTGCTCAAGAGGGGCGACAACGAAGTCCGCGTCACTACGCTGAGCGGCAGTTGGATGCTCTACGATTCGCTGTCGCTGGTGGCGCCGCCTGGCGCCGAACTGTGCCCGGTGCAGTCGCGAACGCTTCTGGAGTCAGTCCAGCCGGTGCGCGCCTTGCAGGAGCAGGACGGACGAATGTCCCAGCCGCTCCTGGTGACCGTGCGACATTTCGGCGAGGACGCGGATGCCGTCGTGGGTCTCCTGAATGGGCCTGCCAAATCTCTGCGCCTCACGCAGGGGACGCAGGAAGTGGAATTGATGGTTGACGCCGTCGACGCGGAAACGAAGGGGCAGGTGACGGTCGCCGTGGACGGCAAGGTGATCGCCGAGCGAGAGGTGACGCTCAAGCCGGTGAGGAAGCTGACGGTATATATCACGCCGCACTCGCACACCGATATCGGCTATACCGAGATTCAGACCGCCATCGAGGCCAGGCAGGTGCAGAATCTTGTCGATGGGATCGCCGCCGCCAAACGAACGGCCGACTACCCCGAAGGGTCTCGTTTTGTGTGGAACGTCGAGGTGCTCTGGGCGGCGGACCTGTATCTGCGCCGTCTCGACGACCGGCAGCGAGCGGAGTTCCTCGATGCAGTCAAGAACGGACAGGTGGTGCTCAACGGCATGTACCTCAACGAACTGACCGGGCTGTGCCGGCCGGAGGAGCTGATTCGCCTGTTCAGGTACGCCACGGAGCTGGCCGAGCAGATCGGCGTGCCGATCGACGCGGCCATGATCTCCGATGTCCCGGGGTACACGTGGGGCACGGTTACCGCCATGGCCCAGGCGGGAATCCGCTACTTCTCCGTGGCGCCGAATTACTTCGACCGCATCGGCACCATTCTGCGCGAGTGGGAGAACAAGCCGTTCTATTGGGTGGGTCCCGACGAGCGGTCGAAGGTGCTCGTCTGGATTCCATTCTGGGGCTACGCGATGTCGCACCGTTACGGGAAAATGTCGGCCCGATTGGTCGAGGACTTTTCCGATGGGCTGGAGCAGCGCGGCTATCCGTTCGATATCGCCTACGTGCGGTGGGCGGGCCACGGCGACAACGCGGTGCCGGACCCGGCTATCTGTGAGTTCGTCCGCGACTGGAACGCCAAATACGCTTGGCCTCGCTTCGTCATCTGCGGCACGAGCGAGGCATTCCGGGCGTTCGAACAGCACTACGGCGACAGGCTGCCGCTCGTGCGAGGGGACTGGACGCCGTACTGGGAGGACGGCGCCGGCTCATCTGCCCTGGAAACCGCGATGAACCGTGCCAGCTCCGACCGGCTCAGTCAGGCGGAGGCGCTCTTCGCGATGCTGCGTCCGTCCGCGTACCCGGCCGAGGCTTTCGAAGAGGCGTGGAACAAGGTGCTGTTGTACTCCGAGCACACCTGGGGCGCCTGGTGCAGCGTGAGCGAGCCGCAGCGGAAAGAGACGCTCGAACAATGGGACATCAAGCGCAGCTACGCCGAGTCGGCGGACCGGCAGTCTCGTGAGCTGCTGGCGGCCTCCCTCGGAGCCGAGCGAATCGATTCCGGCGCCACGGTTGGAATGGTGGATGTCTTCAACACGCTTTCCTGGCCACGCACGGAGCTGGTGACTGTCTCGAAAGCACGGGCGAATGATTATTCACCACTACCTGCTGCCGGGGACCGCGTCACCGACGAGGCGGGCCGGCCGGTCCCGTCGCAACGACTGACATCCGGCGAGCTGGTCTTCCTGGCGCGCGAAGTGCCGCCGTTCGCCGCCCGTCGGTATGCCGTGGTTTCCGGTGCGCCTCATGTCGAGGGTCACGCGACTGCGGAGGGCGCCACTCTGGACAGCGGTGCCATTCGTGTGCGGGTCGACGAGAGGACCGGCGGCATCGTCGAATTGACGGCCAGGGGCCACAGCGGCAACTTCGCCGACACCCACGTGGGTGAAGCGCTCAACGACTATCTGTATCTGATTGGCGACGATCCAAAGGACGTTCAGCGCAGCGAGCCGGTGACGATTCGCGCCGGCGAAAAAGGCCCGCTCGTTGCGTCGCTGGTCATCGAGTCAGCAGCGCCGGGCTGCAAGAAGCTCGTGCGGGAGCTGCGCGTGGTGGCCGGGTGTGATTATGTCGAGCTTACCAATACGGTGGACAAAGAGCGGCTGCAAGCGAAGAGCTACCACGCCAAAGAGGGCAAGGAGAGTGTGAATTTTGCGTTTGCCTTTGCCGTGCCGGATGGCGAGATGCTCCTCGATATTCCGCTGGGCATGATGCGTCCGGAGATCGACCAGATGCCCAGCGCGTGCAAGAACTGGTTCACGGTGGGCCGCTGGGCCGATGTCTCCAACGCCGAGCGCGGCATCACGTGGGTGACGCTCGATGCGCCGCTCGTGCAGGTGGGAGGCATCACCGCCACGCTGCTCAACTCGCAGACCGATCCGAACGTCTGGCGACGGCGCGTGGAGCCGACGCAGAAGCTCTACTCCTGGGCCATGAACAATCACTGGGGCACCAACTACCGCGCCTACCAGGAGGGCCCGACCGTTTTCCGGTTTGTCCTGCGACCCCATCGGCGTCGCGATCCGGCCGAGGCGTCACGCTTTGCCACCGGTTTCAGCCAGCCGCTCCTGGCCGTGCGTGCGACGGGCCCGAAGCCCTGCAACGTGCCGTTGTTGAGCGTCGAGCCCGCCGATTGTCTCGTGACGGCTGTCAAGCCCAGCGACGACGGCCGTGCTCTGATCGTCCGTCTGTTCGGCGCGACGGACAAAGCGCGGTCGGCCCATCTGAAGTGGGGCAGTGTCCGGCCGGCGGCCGTCTTCCTGAGCGATACGAGCGAGCGGGCGGGCGAGCCTGTAGGGGCGGCCATCGATGTGCCCGCGTGGGGGCTGGTGACGCTACGGGCCGAGTTCAATTAGGCCACTATGACAAATGCGAGGCCGCGCGACATGGACATGACCGGCGATGGCGGTACGAAGGAGACGCATGGCGGTGCGATGCTGTTGACCAGTTCCATCATCGCGGCGTTGGGTTCGTTTCTGTTCGGGTTCGATACGGCGGTGATCTCGGGCACGACGGAAGCTCTGCGAGGCGTATACTCACTCAACGATAATCTCCTGGGCTTCACCGTCTCCAGCGCTCTGATTGGGACCCTTTTCGGCGCTGTGCTGGTGGGCCGGCCGGCGGACTGGTGGGGTCGGCGGCCCGTGCTGACGGTGCTGGCCTTCTTCTATCTGGTGTCGGCGGTCGGCTGTGCCTATGCCTGGAACTGGTATTCGCTGTTGTTCTTCCGCTGGATCGGCGGTATTGCGGTCGGCGGGGCGTCCGTTGTCTCGCCGGTGTACATCACGGAGATTGCTCCGGCGCGCCGCCGCGGCCTGTTGGTGGCGGTCAGCCAGTTGAACATCGTCGTGGGCATCCTGGCCGCGTATTTCTCGAATTACTCAGTGGCCTATCTGCTGGGGCCGGAGCATCCGGCGGCGTGGCGATGGATGTTCGGCGTGGAGGCGGTCCCGGCGGCGGTCTTTCTTGTGGCCTCGATCCTGATTCCGGAAAGCCCCCGCTGGCTGGTGAAGAAAGGGGACCGTGCGGCGGCCGAAGAGGTCCTGACGAGGTTCGGCCATGAAGACCCTCGGCGGGAGGTCGATGAAATCGAGCAGTCGCTCCGCTCCGAGAGGATCGGCGGCCATCAGAGCCTTCTGCATCGCAAGTATCTCAAGCCGCTGTTGCTGGCCGGCATGATCGCCGCCTTCAACCAGTTGGACGGCATCAACGCGGTGATTTATTACACCGCCGACATCTTCCGTATGGCCGGCGCGGACAAGGCAGGGGCCCTGATGCAGTCGGTGATCATCGGCCTGACGAATCTCGTCATGACGGTGTTTGCGATGGCGCTGATCGACCGGGTCGGACGCAAGGCGCTTCTGCTGGCCGGGTCCGTGACCTTCATTCTGTCCCATGGATTGGCCGCCTGGGTTTTTCCATACGCACACACAGGGCTGGATCGTCATCGTGGCGATGATGGGGATCGTGGGCTCGCACGCCTACTCACAGGGCGCCGTCGTGTGGGTATGCATCAACGAACTGCTGCCCAATGCGATTCGCGCCTCGGGATCGGCGGCGGCCTGTTTTCTGATCTGGCTGCTCTGCATCGGCGTGAGCTGGCTGTTCCCGGTCGTGGCGAGTGACTCAGGCGCTGCGGCGTTTGGCTTCTTCGCCGTGATGATGCTCGTGCAATTCGTCCTGGTGCTGAAGTACCTGCCCGAAACCAAGGGGGTATCCCTGGAGCAGTTGCAGAAGCGCCTGGGCGTGGGCGAGTAGCGCCGCCGGAGAAATCGATCAGTAGAGCGTGAAGTTGAACTCGCTTCCCAGGCTGGTGCCTTGTGCGGGCTTGGCGCCGTTGTCGTTCCTGAAGACGTAGAGGGCATCGGTTGTGACGAGTGTCACATCCGGCACACCGTCGCCCGTGAAATCGCCGATCAGCATGCTGCGTTCGCCCCTGTCTGCCTTGGGGGCGGTGAGCGTCGCGATGCGTCGGCCCGCGTGGTCGTAGACCGCGCCGCTGTGCGCGTTGACGATCTCGTCGAGCCCGTCGCCGGTCCAGTCGAGCAGATGATGATGGCGGGCGTAATCGGTGTTGATGCGGCCGAGCAGGACGCCGTTCTCATCCATCAGCAGAAGAGGTGCCTTGCCGAAAGGCTGGTGATCGATATCCACGAGGATTTGGGGGCCCGGGTGTTCCGCGATGACGCGGCCGATATCGATGGACTCGAAATGACTGCCCACCTGCTCCCAGATCACCCGTCCGTTTCCGTCGATCATGGCAATGCCCTTGGCGCCGCAAAGGGTGAGGACCAGACGAACATCTTCCAGCCTGTCGGCGCGGCGAAACAGGCGGATGCAGTCGAGATGGCCGCGGTTCTCGTCGACCCTGGCCGAGCGGAACCTCCATCGCAGTGAGCCGTCGGCGTTGAGCAGCGCGTAGCCCGCGGCGATTTCGTCCTTGCCGTCGCCGTCCAGATCGAGCGGACGTGGCTGGTGCGCGGTCGAGGCGCCGCCCGGATCGCGGACGTGCCAGAGCAGATCGCCGAGGCAGTTGTACGCGTAGATGTCGTGATAGCGGTTCTTGACGAGGACATCGGTAGGGCGGCCCCGCCCGGCAAGGTCGGCGAAGACGACGCAGTCGGTGGCGTCCTCGGCGATCGGGATGCGGCGCCGCTCGGCGCCGGTGCGGCCGTCCAGCTCCACGAGGGCCCCCCTGGTGGCGAGGATGACCTCGGGGTGGCCGTCACCATCCCAATCGTGAACCTGGCAGGCGACGTCGTGGTGCCATTCCTTGCGGCCGGTGTCGGCATCGCCCCAGCGCCACAGCACACTGCCGTCCAGGCGGTGCGCGACGGCGGTCGAGGTGTAATGAACGTCGCCGACGTTGTGGTTTTCACAGGAGACGAAATCGACCCGGCCGTCTGCGTCGAGATCGGCCGCAACGACCCATTGGCCGCCGTAGTCGGGATCGAGGCAGACGGTTCGCCAAGGCCGAACGGCGGGGACATCAGCCGGAGCCGGCCCCGTGTCGTTGGTATCGAAGAATAGCGGCTCAGCGGCGGCCCCAGCCACCGAAACGAGACCGACGATCACCACCACAAGGTACTTTTTCGATGTCTGTGCCATGAATTGTCCCCGCCGGTTGCCATTGCCTGTGGGTGCACAAGAAAGCCAAGGGAAAATGTACCCGAAAGACACGCGGCGGGCAATCCTCCGAATCCAGCACTGGTTCGAGCCAGTGCCGGAGGTGACAGCGGGAAAAAGACGCCTTGTGCCGCAGATACCGTATTCGCACACCGGCCGGCATGGTATGATTGCCGCCGGTCTTGTGAGGCCTGAACTCGCAGTAGAGCGGCTCACGGATCTGCACTTCTTTACCAGGAAGGGAGTTGTGCCATGGATGCGATGCCCCTGAGCGTCAGAGTGCGTCTGAGTGTCATGATGTTTCTCCAGTACCTGATGTTCGCGGTCTGGTGGGTTCCCCTGGCGGCCTACCTGACGAAACTGGGCATCGAAGGCGACGCCAAGGCGTGGATTCTCAGCGTCATGCCGCTGGGCTGTCTGATCGCCCCGGTCTTCTGCATGGTGGCGGACCGTCACTTCGCCAGCCAGAAGGTGCTGACGGCCCTGAATCTGTGTTGCGCCGTGCTGTTTTTCTTTGGGGCGCGCGTTACCGATGCGACGGCCTTGTTCGTGATTCTGCTGCTGGCCATGTTCTGCTACATGCCGACGTGGAGTCTGACCAACGCCATCGCTATGGCCAACGCCCCCTCGGAGAAGTTTCCCCAGATTCGGCTGTTCGGCTCGATCGGCTGGGTGGCGTCCGGGGTCTTCAGCATCGTGGCGGCCAGGCTGTACGATGGCCTGAAGATCGACAACACGGCGATTCCTCTGTACTGCGGTGCAGGTACGGCGTTGGTGGCGGCCCTGCTGAACCTGACCCTGCCCAACACGCCGCCTCCGGCCAAGGGCCAAAAGTCTTCGGTCGTCAACGTGCTTGGGTTGCAGGCGCTGACACTCATGAAGGACCGCAACTTTGCCCTGTTCATCATCATCTCCATGCTCGTGATGGTCCCGTTCACCATGTACTTCTCTCTCGGCTCGCAGTTCTTCGAGAGCCAGGGCTTCAAACTCATCACGGCGACCATGAATCTGGGCCAGTTGGTGGAGATGTTCGTCATGCTGGTTGTACCTATCGCGCTGGTGCGGTTCGGCGCCCGCTGGGCCATGGTCATCGGGCTGGGTGCGCTGCTGGTGCGCTACGCGGCCTTCTGGACGGGCGGGGCCATGGGGCAGACCTGGCCCTATTACATCGCCATTCTCGTGCATGGTGTGATCTTCGGTTTCTTCTTCGTCGGCGGGCAGGTCTACGTGGACAAGAAGGCGCCTCCGGAAATTCGCGCCCAGGCCCAGGGCTTCATCATCCTGGTCTGCTACGGCGTGGGGATGCTCCTCGGAACCTATTTCAATGTGCAGCTCATCAACAGGTACACAACGGACGGCGTCGTGGACTGGAATCCCATCTGGATCATCATGACGGTCATGAGCGCGGTGCTGCTGGGTCTGTTCGCGCTGCTCTTCCGCGATGCGGCCGCCAAGACGGCGCCGCTGGTCACTGAGTAGCGCCCTGGGCCACCGAGAAGTGGATAGCGAAAGGACGTTCAGAAAGGAGACAGTCCCATGAAGCGATGGCAGTGGTATGTGTGTGGAGTCTTCTGCGGGTTGGTTTTCGCCGGTTCGTTCGGTGCCGCGCGGCTGGGGATGGCGAGTTCCGCCGCAGACGTTGCCGCCGCGGTGGGGTCCACAATGGCGAGTCTGGAAAAGGCGCCGCCCGAAGACGGCAAGCTGCGGATCATCGCGTTTGGAGCGCACCCGGATGACTGTGAGATCTACGCCGGCGGTGTGGCATGTCTGTGGAGCGACCTGGGCCATCATGTGAAGTTCGTCTCGACCACAAACGGCGACATTGGGCACTGGCAGACGGCCGGCGGGCCGCTGGCCCTGCGGCGCACGGCGGAAGTTCAGAAGGCCGCCAAAATCCTGGGCAACACGGTCCAGGTGCTCGACATCCATGACGGCGAGATCGAGCCAACGCTGGAGAACCGCCGGACGTTCACCCGCCTGATCCGCCACTGGAATGCGGACATCGTGATCACCCACCGGCCGAACGACTACCATCCGGACCATCGCTATACAGGCATCCTGGTCCAGGATGCGGCGTACATGGTCACCGTGCCGTTCTTCTGCCCCGACGTGCCCGCGATAAAGAAGAACCCGGTGTTTCTCTACGCCTCCGACGGGTTCCAGAAGCCTAATCCGTTCCGTCCTGATATTGTCGTCTCCATCGATTCCGTGATCGAGCGCAAGCTTGATGCGATGGCGGAGCTCGTGTCGCAATTCATCGAAGGCGGCTGCGGCGGCAGCGCCGGCGATATCCCGCGAGACGCGGCCGATCTGAAGGCCCGGCAGGAGCAACTGCGCAAGGGCTGGCTTCGGCAGCAGCACGTGGACCTCGCCAACCAGTATCGTGACAAGCTGATTGAGCTGTACGGCGAGGAGGCAGGCAAGAAGGTCCGGTATGCGGAGGCCTTCGAGGTCTGCGAGTACGGACGGTCCCCGACGAAGGACGAGTTGCGCACGCTGTTTCCGTTCGTGCCTCAGGGCAAGTGAATCTCGTTGCCCTCGGAGACAGTCCTAACGAGGCGGCATGCCGAGTATCGCGGCCAGCGACCGAGTGAACTGAGCGGCCTGTCGCATCATTCCCACGTCATTGGGGTGACAGCCGTCGACCGTGCCGTCTCCATCGGTCCCGAGCATGTCTCGATTGGACAGGAAATGCAGGTTGCCGATTCCCTCGGCCGTCAGCTCCTCATAGATCCGCCGGAGGATCGTGCCTTTCTCCGTCGGCGTGGTATTGTTGACGCTGGAGTCCTCCACGAGCAGGATCGGTGTGTCAGGCCGGGCCGTCCGAAGCGTTTTGACGAACGGTCCTACCCGCTCCGAGACCTCAGCGGGCTGCATGTTCCACAGACAATCGAGGACGTACACCGCCGGGTCCAGCTCCGCCAGAAGGTCCGCTATCTCCGGCTCCATCCTGCCGTTGCCCGAGAAGCCGAGGTTGACCACGGGCACGTCAAGCTGTCTGCGGACGATGGCGGTGGACGCCATGCCCGGGCGGGAGGCGCATCCGCCCTGGGTGATGGACGTGCCGTAGAACACGATCGGCTTGTGCGACACGACGCCAGCCGCAGGTCTCGAAATGCCCTTGTCCCTGGCGACGCCGATCTGGATCGACTCCACTCCGTTGTACAGAGGCAGGTACAACATGCATTCGGCGTCCGGCCTCACGCGGAACGATGCCTCGTTCGATCTGGAAGTGGGTCGCCCGTTTTGCACGAACGTCCATTGTCCGTTGTCGGTCCTCGCGTACAAGTCGATCCCGCTCACTCCCGTGGCGGGCATGTGGGGCATCGCCAGGTTTTCACGGCGGAGCGTCCAGCGAATCCGGACCGATGTTGCCTCCGTCAGGAAGCGAAGACACATCCCGGCACTGTGCTGACTGAGGTCCCAGACCGGAGCGCGGACCTTGTCTCTTGCCTTGGCGGGCAGCCGGTCGTAATACGATTCGGTGTTCTCCCAGCCCTTGCCCTCCAGCAGAAGGAGCCGGCCGTCGTACCACAGCGTCCCATCGCAAGGGTCTGCTGTAGCCACCGCCGGATCGATTCTCTCCGCGCCGACAGCAGCCAGTGTGCAAGACAGCAGCAAGGCGGCAAAGACCTGGAAGGTCAGTCTCATACGGTCATTCTCCTTACATCAGGCAGTGACGGATACCACAATTTCCTCGCGGTGAGGATAGCAGCGCGGTCGGGCCCGTTCAAGTTACAGCCCGACGGCGCGTTCGGCGAAACCGTTGACAGCAGGGGGGCCGCCTCATAACCTGAACAGATCATGCAGATATGTGCCAGTCCTGTCCGGTCAGGAGCGCGAACGAAAGGAGAGACGATGAACCTCACTCATACAGCGGCCGTTTGTCGTGTGCCGCAGCGATGCCTGTATCCCATGTCGACGCGTGCCTTGTTCTGCGGCGTTTTGCTTGCAGCGATCCCTTTCTGTGCGGAGGCTCAGAATGCTCCGGCGAGCGGCTCGTCGATCCGGATCGTATCGGTTCGCCCGACGGTTCTGTTCTCGCGCGACGGGGATGGACTGGTTCAGACGGTCGAGGTCGCCGTCGAGAACGCCGGCGATGCCGTCCAAGGCGATCTGGAAGTCCGGATCGGCTCGGCCCGCCGAACGGGGCCTTTGGTGCCGATCCCGCCAGGCGAGTCCACGCTGCGATTCCAGACGCCGGATGTTCGGGAGGCGGCGTCCGCCGAGTTCGTTCTCCGGACGGGCGGCAAGGTCCTGGCCACGCACCGGACCCCGTGGCAGCCTCGCAAGCACTGGACCATCTACTTCGTGCCGATCACGCACCATGACCTGGGCTACACCGACACGATCGAGAACGTCCTGAACCTCTACGCGGGCTTCTACGACGACGTGCTGCGATTCTGCGACGAGACCAGCGACTGGCCGGACGAGGCGAAGTACCGCTACACGCTGGAGGGCACGTGGTCGCTGGCACATTTTGTCGAGAACAGGCCCCAGGAGACAATCGACCGATTCGCAGCCTATGTCCGGCAGGGGCGGATCGAAATCGGCGCCCTGTTCGGCAACGAGATCGACGCCCTGTGCGGGCACGAGCAGCAGATCCGGCTGATGTATCCGTCCTTCCGGTTCGTGCGGCAGTATGGCGGCGAGATCGCCGTCGGCTCGATCACCGATCTGCCCGGTCTGAGCTGGGGCCTGGCGTCCGTCCTTTCGGGCGCCGACATCAAGTACTTCTTCGCCGGACTGCCTACCTATTTCGAGTGGGGCCGCAACGACATCCACACATTCTGGGACGAGGCGGCCATCCTTCGTCACGGCCGGCCCGACGCCTTCCGCTGGCAGGGGCCGGATGGGCGGACGGTCCTGGTCTACTACCAGGGCAGCTACGGTTTCTTCAGCCGCGTGATCGGGCCGGACACCTATGATGAGGTCATGCAGGCTTTGCCCGGCATGCTCGACGAGATGGACGACCGGAGTTCGCCGTTCGACGTGATGCGGTACATCCACAATGGCGTCGACAACCACCCGCCCGACAGAAGGATCAGCGAGGTGGTAAGGCAGTGGAACGAGACGTGGGCGTATCCGAGGCTCGTCGTCGCCACGAACACCATGTTCTTCAAAGCCCTCGAAAAGCAGTGCGACGACGTTCGCACGTTTCGCGGCGAGCTGCCGCACACGGACTACGTGGTGGGCGCCGTCTCGACGGCCAAAGAGACCACCATCAACCGTCTGACCCATGACAAGCTGCTCTCGGCCGAGAAGGCTGCAACGATTGCCTCGCTGGTCTGCGATCAGGCGTATCCGTCGGAAACGATCGCCCGCGCCTACGACGACATGCTCCTGTACGACGAGCACACCTGGGGCAAGGACTATCCGGCGGGCGAGCTCCAGGACTGGGCCTGGAATGAGAAGAGCCATTATGCCTACCGCGCCGCCGGACTGGCCCAATCCGTCCTGTCAGGGAGCTTGCAGAGTATCGCGAAGAACATCCGACTCGGACAATCGGGGCGGCATATCGTGGTCTTCAATCCGCTGGCCTTCGACCGAACCGATGTGGTGCGCGTGACGAAGTGTGCCGTGGAAGGCCCCTTCGATCTGGTCGATACCAGCAGCGGGCAGACGGTGCCTTGTCAGGTCGTTGAGCTCGACGGTCCGCTGGCCGCTGTTCCCTATGCCCCGCACCGCTGGGCGCGCGGGCAGTTCGAGCGAAATGAGTTGTTCGATCTGCTGTTTGTCGCGGAGGGCGTTCCCTCCATGGGCTACAAGACCTATCGCATTGTGTCACGGCAGAACGCCGCCAAATGGGACAGTGGGCCGGCCGTCACCGGGAACACCATCGAGAACCGTTTCTTCCGGGTCACGCTCGACCCGCGGACCGGCGCGATCGCGAGCCTCTACGACAAGGCTTTGTCGCGCGAGCTGGTGGACCGCGAATCACCGGACAAACTGAACCAGTTCGTAGCCAAGTGGGTGCAGACGAGCAAGCGCGAAGGCCCGATGTGCAGCGAGATTCGCACCGGACAGAAAGGGCCGGTCTGCGCAAGCCTGGTGTCTCGCGGCTTCGGCCCGGGCTGCCCCCAGATCGTCCAGGAGGTGGTCCTGTACGACCGGATCAAGCGGATCGACCTGTTCAACCGCGTCCTGAAGGACTCGACGCCGCTGCTGGAGGTCTACTTCGCGTTTCCGTTCGAGGTCGATGCGCCGGCGTTTCGGTTCGAGGGCTCCAACTCGGTGATCGAACCGCTGCGGGATCAGTTCCCTGGGTCGAACTCGAACTATTACGCCGTGCAGCACTGGGCGAGCGTGTCGAACCCGGATGTGGGAATCACGCTCTCGCCAGTGGAGTCGCATCTGATCGAGTTCGGCGGCCTGTGGCCCTGCTACGTCTCGCAGGCCCACCACGGCGTGACGGCGCCGGACTTCGGGCAGCCCTTCGTCACGCCCAAGCAACTCACAACCGGGCACATGTATGCCTTCGTCCTGGACAGCAACTTCCGTACGAATTTCCAGCCGGTGCAGCAGAGTGACCTTCTCTTTCGCTACAGTCTGACCAGCCATCTTGGGCCGCAGGCCAACCGCGTCAATCGTGACTTCGGCTGGGCCGCCCACAATCCGCTCGCCGCCATAGTCATCAACGGTCCAAGGCAGGGCGACTTGGAGGGTCAGGCGAGCTTCTGCCGCGTGGAGCCCTCGAATGTGCTGCTGACCACCATCAAGCAGGCGGAGGACCGCGACGGTATCATTGTCCGCTTGATCGAGACCGATGGCAGGCCGACGACCGCGACGCTCAGCGTGTCCGGCTTGAGCATCGAGAAGGCCTGGCAGACGAACCTCGTGGAGAAGAATCAGACCGAACTGGAGTCGGCGGAATACGGCGTTGACGTGCCGGTCAAGGCGTTTGGCATCGCCACCGTGCGATTGCAGCCTCGTCAGCGGTAGGAGGTCACCGTCGTGCCTGTCTGATAGACAGGCGAGGTTGCCAGACACGGGCGCGAGCCTCTTCCGTGCCCCTATATTCGCATCGTTTGCGTCGGTACCTTGCCCTGCGTGAAAAGGGATTCAACGATCGGGCTATCGTGCGGAGCGTTGCCTACCCTTGCTCCGAGACCGGGCCAAACCTCAGAGCCGGGCCCAGCGCCATCTGAAAGCGCAACTCGGCGCAAGGGGTGGATTGCGCGAGTCATTCCGCCCGGCAGGCTTGATCTTTACAGGGCGGTCCTTGTGACCCCGTGAGCCTCCAATTCCGCCCGGACATATGTGATGGTAGCCGCCAGTTCCGCCGCGTAGTCGTCCTTTACTATGTCGATGGCGGTATTCAGGATTTCCCTCATCAGATCGGCAGGGATATCGACGACGATCCCCATCTCGGCCGCCAGGAGCAACGAGGCCAGATCGGCGCCCTGTTCTGCCAGGGCAGCGACGGGGTCTTCCTGACTCAGCAGGGTTCCGTATAACTCCATCTGAAGTCTGAATTCGCTCTCGGCCGCGACGATGAGCGGCGTGGCGACGGCCTCCGAGGTTCCCGCTGTTGCGGCGAAATCCGCCGCATACGCTTTGCACAGCAGGATTGGAGCCGACCATCCTCTGGTGCGGGCCGCCATCGCCAGACGCAGGCCGATGGCGGGGTCTTCATTCCGGCTGATCAGCAGATCGACGGCTGTTTCAATCGCGGCATGGGCCACGGTCGGCAGTATTTCGTCGATCACCGTGTTTACGTTGGACACACCGCCCAGAAGAAGAAACAGCCTGATGCGAGGCGCCAGGACAGCCGCCAGCTCGTTCTGCTTGCGCACCACGTAGCCCTGGCCGGGCTGAACGATTGAGCTGACGTGAGCGGTCTGATCGGCGCCCCAGACCTCATTGTGACTGGCGAACCCGATGACCAGTGCCTTGTCGCTTTCGAACTCGGCGTACTCGACCGGGTTCATGAATTCGTAATGTGTCTGCGTCCACAACTGGCCCTGGTAGGGGTCGCCGAACATCACGTTGAAAACGTCCGGCAACACTGCACCGTATACCTCATTCAGGTTCGAGGCTCCCTGCCGTACGCCGATCTGGTGGGCAATGTACGCGTGGGTGGCCGATCCCCAGCCGTACAGGGGCGACGATAGACTGCACAGCACCATGAGGAAAGCCGCGAGAAGGAATGTGCATCGGGCCATCTTTCACCTCCGTCACGAAGCGGTCTGGAATCGAGGGAGAACTGCGATTCGGCGCCCAGGATTGCCCCGAGCGCGAAGGTCTCCTCCACGAGCAGACGCTCAAACAATATTAGACCAAATCGGCCTGTTCGCGTCAACGGCCACGGTGATTCCGAAGCGATGAAAAGGGTCGAAAGAGCAACCCGGGCAGGCGGAATTGACGTGGCGATCCCTTGTTCGCGGCTACCGCTGCGCGTTGGCCCAGCGGATAGCGGCACGCAGCAGCTCGTTGGCGTCCTGGAGATCGAGCTTCTCCTTGATATGGGCGCGGTAGGTCTCGATGGTCTTGACACTCAGGTACAGCTTCTCGGCCATCTCGCGCGTCCCGTAGCCTTCGCCGATCAGGCGGAAGACCTCCAGTTCGCGGTCGCTGAGCCGGTCGACGGGGGAGGTGCCTTTCTCGCTCGGGCCGGCGATGATCTTACTGACCATCTTGGCGGCCATCCCCTGACTTACGTAGACCGTCCCGGCCAGGACGCGACGAATGGCGTTGACCACCTCCTCGGTCGCCTCCTGCTTCATGATGTACCCTCTGGCCCCGGCGCGGAGCGCCCGTTCGGCATAGATCGCCTCGTCATGCATCGACAACGTCAGCACCGGCAGGTTGGGAAACTGCACTTTGATATCTTTGATCAGCTCGATACCGCTGGTGGTCCGCAACGAGATGTCGACGATGACGAGATCCGGGTTCAGCTCTCGAATGGCGCGCATGGCCTGATGCGCATCCTCCGCCTGACCGCAGACGTACAGGTCGTCTTCCTGGTTGATCAGTTGGGTCAGGCCCTGTCGAACGATGGGATGGTCGTCGACGATGATGATGCGGCGTTTCTCAGATGGGTCGGTCCTGCCCTGCATCCGTGAGGCCATGCTCCATCTCCCCTTCGCTGACTCGTGACTGCGTGTCAAAAGCACAGGTGACCCGCGTCCCGCCATCGGGACCGGGTTGCACCTCAAGGGTTCCGTTGATCATCTCGGCGCGGTGACGCATCATCTGGAGCCCGATGCCCTTGTGATCGGTGGGCCATTCCTCAAAGCGCCGTCCATCGCTGGTGATCGTCAGCAGCCCGCGCGAGGTGGGCGCGCTCAGCTCGATCTGAATGTGATGCGTCTGGCCGTGCCGGATGGCGTTGGTTACCGCCTCCTGCGCGATCCGGTACAGGTGCAGAGCCATGGAGGCGTCGCGCACCAGCACCGCCCGCTCGCACGAAAAAACGCACGGAATGCGGAATACATTCTGCGTGGCCTCCGCCAGCGACTCCAGCGCGGCCATCAGACCGTTCTCGTCGAGCGCCACGGGGTACAGGCCGCGCGACAGATGGCGTGTTTCCTCGACGGCGCTGTTGACCAGGCGTGCGATCTCCTTGGCATCGCCCGCCTCGGCAATCGCCTGCCGCCGGAGCTTCCGCTCCAGGGCCTTGGTCATGATGGCGATGCCGGTGAGCAACTGGCCGAGACTATCGTGGAGTTCCTGGCCGATCCGCCGCTGCTCCCGTTCGCTGATCTCCAGCAAATCCCGTTCGAGACGGCGTCGGCGCTGAGACTCCAGACGCAGGCGTTCATTGGCGGCACCCAACTCGGCCGTCCGCTCCCGCACGCGCTGTTCGAGTCGTTCGTTGAGCTGGCGAATCTGTCGCTCGGTTCTGCGACGCCGCCCGATGTCGACGCAGTATTCGAGGACCCGGACGACCCGGCCTTGGTCGTCGAAGACGGGGAAGGCGTGCACCTCCATGGTCTGCGGATGCCCCGCGGGGTCGCGATGGATGTGTTCGACGGTGACCGGCTGCTTCGTACGGACGACCGTTCTGCGGGGACACATGTGCCCACCATCGTCGCAGGGAGTTGCCCGGCCGTGCGTCAGTTGGTAGCAGGTGAGTTCGTTGCCGACAACGGCCCGGTGGGCGGCCCGGTTGACCAACAGGATCTGGCAGGTGCACGCGTCAATCACATAGAAGGGATAGTCCAGGGAATCCAACACCGCCTGCGTGAGAACCTCTCCCAGTGGAGCCCCCAAACCGGCGTCCCTCCCCGGCGTCTGTTCGCCACGGTCTGTCATAATGGAGCCTCCCATGTGGGGGTGCCAATGTCCATTCTTCCAGCCCCGGACGCCACGGCACAATCCCGACGCCGGACCCTCACACGAGGACCGCTCGACTCGTACATCCGGGTCGCATCCGTCCGCTACGCCGAGCAGACGCATTATATGCGGGGATGCCGGGCGATCAACAGAAATCCGCTCCTGCATCGCGCACGGCTGGACACGAATTGACCTGCATGGAGTAGGGGTATTGCCCGTCAAAGACCCGCAAGACGACTGGGCTATCGGGGATTTCCCGATATGGAAACCGAGGGGAATCCGGATGCCACAACCAGCGAATGCCCGATTTGCACAAATGCCCCATCTGCTAACATGACACGTAATCAAGATAGGCAACTATTCGAAGGGGATTGCTATGGATGACACCAAACTCTTGAAGAGATATGCGGCAGGCGATGAACAGGCATTTCAGGAACTGATGGACCGGTATCGAGACAGTGTCTACGCCTTCCTGAGACGGTTCCTCAACCGGTCTGATCTGATCGAAGATGTGTTCCAGGAGACGTTCCTTCAGTTGTTCGTCAGTCGGGACACATTCGATGTATCCAGACCCCTGCGTCCCTGGCTGTTCACCATCGCGGCCAACAAGGCCAAGGACGCGCTGCGCCGCATGCAGCGCAACGAGGTGGCGCAATTGGGCAATATGTTCGACAGCGAGGAATCGACCATCGACGACGTGGTCAACGCGCTGGACCATGACGAGCGGATGCCGTACGACGATCTGATCCGCGACGAGCGGGCGGCTTCGGTCAAGCGCGTGATCTCACGCATGCCGGCCAAGCTGCGCGAGATCATCGTCCTGGCTTACTTCCACAAGTTTCCGTATGCCGAGATCGCCCAGATGCTGGACATCCCTATCGGTACGGTCAAGAGCCGTCTTCACACCGCCGTAGGGCGCTTCGCTGAGGATTGGGAAGCCGCAACAATGTGCGAGATGGCGAATTGACCGTTTTGTCAGACCACACGACGACCCGGAGAGGGTGGATGGAGGCGCGGAATCGAAGCCGCGCCGAAAGGACAGGGGTACGAGCGGGAGGGTTCTGGACCTCCTCTCGTACCCCTGAAGGTGTCAGGACGGATGACTGGAAAGGCGTCGGAGAACCTCGGACTTGTTGGCCCAGCGGTGCATGTCAACCTCGCGGTCGGTGAAGAAGTCTTCGGCCCAAAGCCCGCACCACCACGTCCAACATATTCGTATCAGCGCTCTCATGGCTCGTCCCATCCTTCCTGCGATCGTGCGATGTCCAGTTTCGTTGTTCCGGCCCACGCCGGAGACTTCGGAGCGCTCTCTACCCATTAGAGGCACGGGACGAAAGGGTGGTCACGCCGCTGGGGATGCGATTCTGCGGGTCGAGAGCGTACGACGTGCCTGCTCGCCCCGGCGGCCCGCAGACAGGTACGAGAAGGGCAAATCACACCTATAACTGGCGTTTGATCGCCTGGGCGTGGATCGTTTCGAATATGGCCTTGATGAAGTCCGCGTCCAGGCCCACCTTCTCCGCCTTGGCGATATGGTCCTCCAGCAGGTTCTCCCACCGCCCCAGTTGCAGGACCGGGATGTTGTGCTGCTGTTTGAGCCGGCCGATCTCCTCGACCCACTTCATCCTCTCGGCCAAGTCCTCGATAATCTTGGCGTCGATATGGCTGATCTGGGACCGCAGCCGGGCCATGTGCCTCTTCAGGTCGCGGTCGGTCACCTCCGCGTCCCTGGCACGAAGCCGTTCCAGCATTGCGCAAAGGTCCTTGGGCGTCAACTGCTGCTTGGCATCGCTGAGCGCCTCTTCGGGATGGCAGTGCGATTCGATCATCAAACCGGTAATGCCGAGGTCAAGGGCCATCTGGGCGACGGGCTCGACCAGGTGGCGCACGCCGGCGATGTGGCTCGGATCGCAGATCAACGGCAGATCGGGCAGCCGGCGCTTCAGCTCGATGGGAATCTGCCAGTTGGGCTCGTTGCGGAACTCGGTCTCGACGTAGGTGGAGAAGCCGCGATGCAGCGCCGCCAGCTTGCTGATGCCTGCGTCGAGCAGCCGCTCGACGGCGCCCAGCCACAGGCCCAGATCGGCGTTGATCGGGTTTTTCACCATGACCGCGATGTCAACGCCGCGCAGGGCGTTGGCGATCTCCTGGACGGAGAACGGGCTGACCGTGGTGCGGGCTCCGATCCAGAGGATGTCCACGCCGTGGCGCAGGCACAGCTCGACGTGCTCGGTGTTGGCGACCTCGGTGGCGGTCGGAAGGCCCGTCTCCTCCTTAACCGCCTTGAGCCAGTCAAGCCCGACCTCGCCGACGCCCTCGAACGAATTCGGGCGGGTCCGCGGCTTCCAGATGCCGGCTCGGAACACTTTGACGTGCGAGGACTTGAGCAGGCCCCTGGCGGTGGCCAGCATTTGTTTCAGCGATTCGGCGCTGCACGGCCCGGCAATTACCCACGGGACCCGGTCCTGCGGCAGCCACGTCTCGACCGGCGCGATCGCGCGGCTGAGCTTCTTCAAGGGTTCAATACCGTCTTTCAAAACCGTCCAAACCTTTCCAGAGGTCATCCCATTCCGGACACAGCCGGGTGCCCCGATGTCTATGCGGACCGCCGGTTGAATCAGTACAGGCACATCCTGCGTCCACCTCACCGTCTGTCATTATACCCGGCGCGGCCCCTTGTTTCCATCCCAAACGGCCCCCGCGTTCTGTGGTCCACCCGGGTTGCGGAACGGGCGGGACGAACCTGGATTGCACAACACCGGCAGGGGGGAGCAAGAAGAACGGCCGGCAAAGAACCGAGTGGGGATCCCTGCCGGCCGTAAAAAAACCGCGTTGTTCCTGAGGCCGCAGCGGTGGCCCGGAGGGCTGCTACGACCGCCTGCGGAGCTTCGTTCCGGCTACGCCGAGCCCGAGCATGCCCAGCAGGGCCGCGCCGGGAACCGGGGCGTGAGGAGCATCGGCCGGCACGTCCTCAAAGTGCCCGCTGAGCGTGGAGGAGTACAGGCGAAGGTCGGCGTTTCCCAGAGGATTCCAGATGTCCAGTTGCACATTTAGCTTGCCGTCCGTGAGCCAGTCGATGGCCAGAACGGTGGAATAGGTGCCGCTGTCTACATCCTGGCCGTTCGACACGTCGGTGATGTCGAACCAGGTGACGCCGTCGTACGCGAGCTTCACAAACTCCCGGTAGTCATAGTACCCGAAGAACCAGCCGTGACTGTCACCTTCATCGTCGCCGAACGTCAGCGAGAGGGCGGCATCCGTGACGCGATGCGTGTTGGGGATATCCAGTCCGTGGGGACCGGCGTTCAGGTCGTGGGTGTACTCGATGTTCGCATGGTTGCCGATCGTGATGTAGTCCGCGGTTTCAATGTATCCGCCCCACCAATGGAAACCCGTGTGGAAATCCATCGTGTGGACGAATTCGTTGCCGGAGACCACGAGGCTTGGCGTGACATCGGCGGAGACAGACCCTCCGATCAGGGCGATCAACATGGTAACGACTGCAATGCTGCACTTCTTCATGATGGTGGCTCCTATTCTGGTTCAAATTCTATCCCGATTGGTTCGATTTCCGTCGGCACAGCCGCGAGGCTGCTTCTGCGACCACCCTCGGGTGGGATCGGCGGCTATGCGTTCGCGCTGCGGTGAGGATCGACATGCGGCGGATCGACCTGGCGTCCAACCACAGTGAACGAGACCACGACATCCGCAGGGATGCCTTTGTTGCACCGAGCACGAAAACGTCTACCCCCATAGACATCAACAGGCCGTATTGTAGCAAACTGTCACCCAGTTTGTCAACGCATTCCGGCATGATCTTCCCTGTATTGTGCCGATGCCACATCTTGACACGCGGGATCCGCGACGGCACGCCGGCGAGGTCTGCATTACAGGACGGGGTACTCGTGCGTAAGCTTCTCCGCGACGTGCCGGCCGCAGGGTAGCCTGGAATTTTCGCCTCGTATGGTTCCGAGACGTGCAGGCCGGCCCGGGTCTGCGAGCCGCCTTACGTCGGTGGCGGCCTTGACGCCGAACGAGCCTTGCGGTAGAGTGATCTCGGACGTGCACGGAGGACGTTTGCGCCGAGAAGCGGCAAGAATCGGGCCGACAGGCAGAACGGACGCACAAGCAACATGCGAGGACCGGACCGACTATGAGGGAGAAGCCGCCGGAGAAGTCGCTGCTTTGTCCTTGATTCTGCCCTTATTGTCCGGATTGCCAGAATCGCGACAGGTTGTCGAATGCTCTGCGGGACTTTCATGAGTGGTGGCCGACGAAGGAGCTTCATTATGGGCGAGCAAAGACAGAGAACTGGCCGTGCGGTGGCAGGAGCCGGCACTTCCGATTGCCGAGACGTCAGACGGGGCGAGGCATTCACACTGATCGAGCTGCTGGTGGTGATCGCCATCATCGCGATTCTGATGGCCATCCTGATGCCGACGCTGAACCGGGTCCGCGAGCAGGGCCGCCGCGCCGTGTGCCTGAACCACATGAAGACCCTCACGCTCTGCTGGATCATGTACGCCGACGAGAACGACGACCGGATCGTCAACGGTGAGGCATACTGGGATCCGTCCGGTGCACCGGCGGCGCCGGTCCCCACTTCGGGCCCGCACGCGGGCGAACGGTATTGGGTAGGCAACGACTGCGCCAGCGGCTATGCGACGGGCGAGCAACGGCCGCAGGAGACCCAGATGGAGGCCATCCGGCTCGGTGCGCTGTTTCCTTACGCCAAGGCCGAGAAGGTGTACCGCTGCCCGACCGGTATCCGCGGCGAGATGCGCACGTACTCGACCGCCTATGGCATGAACGGTTGTTTCGATGCTCCCGGGACGTATGAGGGCAACCGGGGGGTGCGCGTGGGCAACACGGTCCTGATGGTCAAGAAGCGGTCGGAGATCACCGTCCCCGCTCCGGCGTACCGGCTCGTCTTTCTGGACGAGGGCCGCATCACCCCGGACAGCTATGCCATCCATTACCTCGTTCCCCAGTGGTGGGACCCGCCGTTTGTCCGGCATGCCGACGGCACCAACGTCGCCTTTGCCGACGGCCACAGCGACTACTGGAAATACCGAGGCAAGGAGACCATCGAGGTCGGAAAAATGGTCAACCCGCAGCACAACTACCGACCCACCACCGAAGACGGCATCGAGGACGTCAAGAAGATGCAAATCGCCACCTGGGGCCGACTGGGCTACTGATCGGCGTCAAGAGGCTCGGGCCCTGGTCGCGCGGGCGTTCTCGGCCATCCGCAAGACGTCACGTAGTCGGAAGCCGGCAGCCCGAGGCTTCGACGCCTCAGGAATGGCAGTGTCCTGAACTGTGCACCCGTTGGACGGTCGCGGCGGGGAATTCTCTGGACGGCCGGCGGGGCGGGCGCTTATATGGTGGGGACAGCGCCGCAGCGGCGTGGCCGGCCAGGGTGTGGGAACACCGCTCGACAGGGAAGGGACAGGAGCGTGGCAACAGGACGGACGCGGCAGGGGATCTCGGACGAGGTGGACCGGTTGGCGGGCGAGGGCGGTCCGCCGGAGGACGACCGATCCCACGGCAGGTTTCTCGTTCTGTGTCTGACGGCCCTGGGCGTCGTGTTCGGCGACATCGGCACCAGTCCGATCTACGCGCTGCGCGTGGCCTTCATGGGCCACCAATTCCTGACGCCAACGCCGGACAATGTCCTGGGCGTCCTCTCGCTGATCTTCTGGTCGCTCGTGGTAATCATCTCCGCCAAGTACATGCTCTACGTCATGCGCGCCGACAACGAGGGCGAAGGCGGGATTCTGGCCCTCATGGCCCTCGTTCATCCGATGCACAAAGGCTCGCACCCCGAGCGGAAGGTGGTGGCGATCCTCGGGGTGTTCGGCGCCGCGCTGCTGTACGGCGACGGGATGATCACGCCGGCCATCTCCGTGCTCAGCGCGGTCGAGGGTCTGGAGGTCGCCACGCCGGCGTTCGATCCCTACGTCGTTCCCGCCACGGTGGTCATCCTGGTGCTCCTGTTCGCCTTCCAGCGTCGCGGCACGACCCGCGTCGGCTTCGTCTTCGGCCCGGTTATGGTCGTGTGGTTCTCCACACTGGCGGTGCTGGGACTGCGCGGCATTTTCCTGCAGCCGGCGGTACTGTCGGCTCTGGTCCCGACGCACGCCATCGGGTTTCTCGCAAGGAACGGGCTCGAGGGGTTTCTCGTGCTCGGCGCGATCTTTCTCGTGGTCACAGGGGGCGAAGCGCTCTACGCGGACCTGGGCCATTTCACGCGTCGGACGATCCGATTCACGTGGTTCGCGCTGGTCCAGCCGGCGTTGCTGTTGAACTACTTCGGCCAGGGCGCCCTGCTCCTGGCCCATCCGGAGGAGGTGACGCAGCCATTCTATCATCTGGCGCCGGCCTGGGCGCTGTATCCGATGGTGGTCCTGGCGACGGTGGCGACGGTCATCGCCTCTCAGGCGATCATCTCCGGCGTCTTCTCGCTCACGCGTCAGGCCACCCTGCTGGGGTTGTTCCCGCGGGTGCGGATCGTCCAGACCTCTTCCGAGCGGGTCGGGCAAATCTACATCCCGGGCATCAACTGGCTGCTCATGCTGGCGACGATTGCCCTGGTCGTGGCCTTCCGCAGATCGAGCAATCTGGCGGCGGCGTATGGCATTGCCGTCTCGATCACCATGGTCATCACCACGATGCTCGCCTACGTGGTGGCGCGCGAACTGTGGAGATGGCCCAAGCCGGTCGCAATCGTGACGACGCTGGGGTTCGTGGTGGTCGACAGCGCGTTCCTGGGCGCCAACCTGTACCGGATTGTGGAAGGCGGCTGGGTCCCGCTGCTGGTCGGCACGGTGGTCTTCGTGGTGCTCTGGACGTGGAAGACCGGGCGCACTCTCATCCGCGGCAAGCTGGCGACGAACGTCGAATCGCTCGAAACGCTGCTCCGCGAGATGGCCCAGAATCCGCCTGCCCGGGTCGGGGGAACCGCGGTGTTCATGTCGGAGACGGCCATAGGAGCGCCGCCGATGCTGCTGCGTCTGCTGCGTCACAGCCGGGCTTTGCACGAGCACGTGATCCTTCTGACGGTGGTCATCGAGGGCGTGCCTCGCGTTTCTCGGTCCCGCCGGCTCGAAATCGAAAACCTCGGACACGGCATCTGCCGGATCGTGCTGCACTTCGGCTTCATGCAGAACCCCCACGTGCCGCGGGCGCTGCGGCAGAACATCAAACAGATCGGGCCGGGCATCGACCTGGACGACGCCAGCTACTATGTCGGCGGCCAGATCCTGCTTGTGGGCGATCACCATCGCGGGATGGCACGATGGAGAAAGAGGCTGTTTGCCTTCATGGCACGCAACGCCACCCGGCCGATGGCCTTCTATGGCCTGCCCCTGGAGCGCGTGATGGAGATCGGCACCCCCATCGAGTTCTGAACCCCCCCGAGTCTGACGCAGGCCGGCCGCAGAAACGAGCGTGACAGAGACGGTCTGGTCTGGTATGATGAAGGGCCGGAGACTGACGAGTATGTCAATCTTATCGGTGGGAGGCTGGTCATGGATCTGCAACGGATCGGTATGGTGTTTTTGCTGGGGCTTGGGGTTGTTTTCCCCGCCGGGGCGGTGACGCGGACGGCGCCGGTGATCGTCGATCATACGTGCACGGACATCGCTCGAATTCCAGCGGAGGCGATTCTGGCGGCCAAGGCGTCGTTGCACATTGCCTATGGGCATACCTCGCATGGCTCGCAGATCACCAGCGGGATGACCGGGCTGGTGGCATTTGCGAACGGCGGGGGCAAGGGCTTGCAGCATCCGGCCGGGATGTTCGCCTGGAACCACGGCGGCTCCGGCGGCGCGCTGGACCTGCACGACTACGCCATGGGCGGCGACGTCGGCTACTATCCCGACTGGGTGAACAACACCCGGGGCTACCTGGATGGTCGCGGGCACGAGCGCGTCAACGTCATCATGTGGTCGTGGTGCGGCCAGGTGAGCGGCAAGTACGCGGGCGGGCGGCTGTTCAGCGAGTATCTGACGCCCATGAGCCAGTTCGAACAGGAGTATCCCGATGTCACGTTCGTCTATATGACCGGCCACGTCGACCACGGCGCCGACAGCGACAACAAGGCCGCCAACCAGATCATCCGCGAGTACTGCCGAGCGAACAACAAGGTCCTGTTTGATTTCGCCGACATCGAAAGCCACGATCCGGACGGCAAGTACTATGCGTTCCCGAGCGACAACTGCGACTATTATTCCGAGATCAACGGATCGCGGCTGGGCAACTGGGCCGTCGAGTGGCAAAACAGTCACACGCGCAATGTGGACTGGTACTCCTGCGATTCGGCACACAGCGAGCCGCTCAATGCCAACCTGAAGGCCTACGCCGCCTGGTGGCTGTGGGCGCGCCTGGCGGGCTGGCCGGGCCCGGCCGGCTCGGCCGACCTCGACGGCACCGGCCGCGTCGATGGCCGCGACTTGGCGCTGCTGGCCCAGCAGTGGCTCATGGAAACCGAAGTCGCCGCGCCGGACGACGAGGCCGACGCACCACGCCGGCGACGGTGAGATGCGCCGGTCGGGATTGCCGCAGAAGGGAGTTGTGAGATGAGACGACAGGAGTTGGATCGGCGACAGGCGACGAGCGCGGGGTGGAGCCGGCGCGAGTTTCTCCAGAGAACGGCGCTGGCGGGCGCGGCACTGGCGGTGGGGGCGACCGCCGGAAGCGCGAGCGAATTGGGCGGGTCGGAATTGCCGATGCGCGTGCTGGGCCGGACCGGGGCCAGAGTCACGATCCTGGGCCTGGGCACCGCGCCGATCGGCGAGGCGCGTGGGGACATGGCCGAAGCGGTGAAGATCTTCAGCGAGGTCATCGACCGCGGCGTGAACTATGTCGATACCGCACGCATCTATGGCATCGCCGAGGAGGCCCTGGGCCAGGTGTTGGCGACGCGGCGCGACAAGGTGTTCCTCGTCACCAAGTGCTGGACCGATTCGGGGCAGCGCGCCCAACAGATGTTCGAGGAATCGCTGCGGACGCTCAAGACCGACCACGTGGACCTCGTACATATCCACAACATCGGCAACAAGGATCTCGACAAGGTGCTGGCCAAAGACGGCATCCTGGAGTACCTGCTCAAACAGAAGGAGGCGGGCAAGACGCGGTTCATCGGGCTCTCGGGCCATGAGAGGCCGCCGCACTTCGTCAAGATGCTCGAAACGGATCAGATCGACGTCGTGATGAACGTGATGAACTACGCCGACCGCAACATTTACGACTTCGAGGGCACGGTACTGCCCGAATGCCGCAAGCGTAACATCGGCGTCGTGGCGATGAAGGTCTATGCCGGCATCAAGGGCGGCTTCCCCAATCACCGCAAGGGCTGGGTCGGGTGCAACACGCCGCCGGAGCGGCTGGGCCAGGCGCTGGCCTACGCGCTGGACCTCGAAGGGGTCCACGTCGCCAACGTCGGGCCGTTCACGATGGAACAGGCGATCCAGAACGTCGAGCTGGCCCGGCGGTACAGGCCGTTGACCGTCGACGAGCGGCAGGAGTTGCTCGCGTTCGGCCGGGAGCTGGCGCCGACGCTCGGCCCGCGGTACGGCCCTGTCGCCTGATGCCCGGCGCGCCGCAACTGTACTTCGCAAAAGGGTGGCAGCCGCAGGCAAGGCTTGCCGATGGTTCTACCTGTCTTGCCCCCCTCTCTTCGACAGGGAATGCCGGAGGTCCACGATAGTCTTCGCGTGAAAGGGAATCGATCAATGGACAGGCGTTACGTACACGGATACGATCCGCGGGAGAACACGCGGTTGCAGGACCAGGCCTCTACGCTGGTGCAACTGTTGCATTCGGACACGGTGTACCCGGCGGGGAGCACCATTCTGGAGGCCGGCTGCGGCGTCGGGGCCCAGACGGTGACGCTGGCGCGGCACAGCCCCGGTGCGAAGATCACGTCCGTCGACATCTCCGAACGCTCCCTCGCCCAGGCGAAGGAGACTGTGCTGGCCGCCGGGGTGACCAACGTCACCTTCCGCCAGGCGGATGTCTTCGATCTTCCGTTCGATCCCGAGTCGTTCGATCACGTCTTCGTCTGCTTCGTTCTCGAACATCTTGCCGATCCCACCGGCGCGCTGATAGAGCTGAAGAAGCGGCTCAAGACGGGTGGCACGATGACGGTGATCGAAGGGGACCACGGCTCGACGTATTTTCATCCCGACAGCGCCAAAGCCCACGCCGCGATTCGCTGCCAAGTCGAGTTGCAGAAGCAGGCCGGGGGCAACGCCAACATCGGCCGCGAGTTGTTCCCGCTGCTGACGAGGGCGGGCTTCGGTTCCGTGCGCGTGTCGCCCCGAATGGTATACGTCGACGCGAGCCGCCCGGAGCTGGTCGACGGCTTTACGCGCAAGACGTTCACCGCGATGGTCGAGGGTGTGCGGGCGGCCGCGCTGGAGGCCGGCCTGATCGGCGCGTCCGATTTCGACGAGGGGATCCGCGACCTGTACCGGACGATGGAACCCGACGGTGTGTTCTGCTACACGTTCTTCAAGGCCTTCGCGCTCAAGAACGTCTGACGGGCGAATGGAGAACGAGTCTCATCCGAAGGTGTGGCGGTCCCAGCCCCAGTGGGTGGCGGCCAGTTCCTGGAACGTGACATAGATGCGATCGGTCGGGATAGCCAGCTCCTCTTCGAGCATCTGGCAGATGCGGCCGGTGAGAGTCTGATTGACCGACTTGCTCAGACCCCCGATCCCTTTGACGGTCACGAGGGCACACGGCCCGATTTCGCCTGCCATCGTCATGGTGGCCTTGTCCTGCACGCATACCATGACATACTGCTCGGGCTTGCCGGTCCCCTCGGCCGCCAAACGCGACAAGGCCTTGGCGACGGATTCCCTCTTGTTTCGGTCGGACAGATCACACGAAGTCTCAAGCTGAATCAATGGCATCGTCGTCTCCTTATCGACCACCGACATACCGTTCGTTTCTCCGGACCGCTCTGTACATACCACGATTCTCGCGGTTTGACAACCGCAATCGACTCGTGGATTCTCCTCGGCGCCCGTGTGTCTTACGAATTCGCGTGGCAGCCTCGATCTGCCGCAGGCGGACCGCGGACGGTCCGCTACGGACGCGTCGGCGTAGCAGCCCAGCGGAACTTCGCGGAGGCGCTGCGGGGGTTCGAGGCGATCTCCTGGCGCGACGGCACAATCACGTCTTCGCCGGCCGCCTGGTACAGGCCGGTTCGCACACCTTCGCGGAACGACTGCTTGACGAGCCGGTCTTCGCCGCTGTGGAAGCTGATGATGCCGATCCGTCCGCCCGGACGCAGGCAATAAGGGGCCAGGCCGAGCAACCTCTTCAGGCAGCCCAGCTCATCGTTGACCAGAATGCGAAGGGCCTGGAAGGTGCGGGCCGCCGGATGGAGCAGGCCGGGATGCGAAGCACGCCGCTTCTGCCAGGTCTCGACGGTCATACCCTTGGCGGCCAGGACCAGCTCGACCAGTTGCGATGTATGCGTGATGGGGCCGGCGGTCCGGCGTCTGACGATGGCTCGCGCGATCGCCTCTGCGTCCGGCTCGTCAGCCAACTCGTGCAAGGCTTCCGCCAGCTTCTCTTCACTCAGCGAGCCGATCAGGTCGGCGCCCGTCCGCGTGAGGCGGTCGTCCATCCGCAGATCGAGCGGGCCTTCGTGCTTGTAGCTCATGCCGCGGTCCGGGTTGTCGATCTGCATGCTCGAGACGCCGAGGTCGGCAAAGAGAATGTCGCAGCCGTCGAGCCCCTCCTTGGCGAGCACGTTACTCACGCCGGCGAAGTTGCTGTGATGGAAGCTCACGGGCACCGGAGCCTGCCCCAGACGCACCCGGGTGCGTTCCAGTTCGGTGCGGTCGACGTCCAAGGCGATCAGCCGCCCGCCCGGCGTGATCCGCCGTGCGAATTCCAGGGCATGACCGCCATAGCCGACGGTGCAGTCGATGACGATCTCGCCCGGAGCCGGATGCAGACAGGCGAGGACCTGCTCGGTCAGCACAGGTACGTGGCTGCCCGCAGGCGTGCCGCCCTTGGCCCGCACGTGCGCGGCGATCTCGGGGTAGGCCTCGAGGTTGTGCTCCTTGTACTTGTCGTGAAAATCCTTGGGATACGTGCCTTGATACCGGCGTCGCCGTGGCGGCCTGGTCGGCGGCTCGGCGCCGTTGCCCAAGGGTCCGGATGCGCTCATACATACTCCAGGTTCTCGTGCTGCCGGCCACCTGCTATCCGGTCGCATACGAAAGGGCCGATAAGCCCGGCAGCGACATGATAGACGACCCGGACTTGGATGCCAAGCGGCGGGCTTGGGCGGCAAGCCATAAGCCGCCCGGAGGGTATGACACTACGTAGAACTACGTATTTCACCGGGGCCGGCCGGGTATTCCCTTGAGTTGTGCCGCCGGCAGGTCGATGAGTGAAGGCGGATACACCCGTTTCCGAGATGGTCCGGGTCGACCGGGACATGGGTGCGGATAACCAATTGGCGAGGGCACAACGATGACCTGTGACGCTTACTGCGAGACCGAATTGGCCGGGCAGTCCACCTGCCTGAATAACCCCTTCGATGAAATGGACGATCTGCTGGCCCGAGACGTGATGCAGGTCGGGGTCGTGAGCATCGACCGGAAAGAGCCTGTGCAGAAGGCGGTCGCGCTGCTGATTGAACGCGACATCAGCGGCCTGCCGGTGACCTGTGACGGTCGCCTGGACGGGATGCTGTCGGAGAAAGACCTGCTCAAGCTGCTGTACGAGGGGCAGTATCTGCCGGGCCTGGTCGAGGACTACATGACGCCCCACGCCACCAGCTTCGATGTCGAGGACAAGGTCTCGGCGATCTACCGGCATCTGCTGGAACGCTCGTTTCGGCGCGTTCCCATCCTCTATCAGAAACGATTGGCCGGCATGATCACGCGGGCGGACCTGGTCCGCCTCCTGTTGCGGAAGCTGTGCCCATCCGCATGCCCGGCCGGCCCGAATGCCGCGGACGAGATGCGTGCAGAAGACGCCATGAAGATCGGCCTGCTCACGCTAAGACCCGAGGCGCCTCTCTCCGAGGCCATGGACCTGATCGCCCGCCACCACGTCACGGGCCTGCCGGTAGTCGACGGCGGGATGAACCTTCTGGGCATCATCACGGAGAAGGACGTGCTGCGTCATGCGACCACCCCGGAGGCCATCGAAACCCCTGTCGAGAGTCTCATGACCAGGAGCGTCGTGTCCTTCGGTCGAAAGACCAGCCTGTACCGCATCTGTGCCTGCCTGATCGAGCACGATTTCCATCGCGTGCCGATCCTCGACGGGACACGCCTGGTGGGCATCATCAGCCGGTCGGACATCCTCAGGCACCGCGCCGCCGTCTTCAAACGCTGATACCCTCGACGACACAAACGAATCGAGCGCTCAGACCGACGGACGCGATACCGGGGGCGACCTCCGTCTGCGTAGGCTCCAGAGAATCCAATTCAGACATGAAGAGACCCCTCATCCCGCGTGCATGTCCTCCGCCGACTCCAACGACGTCTCGGTGACGGGAGGGTACGTCTATCGAGGCGGCAAGCTCGGAGGCTTGCAGGGGACATATTTCTTCGCCGATTACGGTTCGGCGCGCATCTGGTCTTTTCGCTCGGCGGATGACGCGTGCCTCACGTCACGCCGGATAGCCAACGGTCTGCGCGAAGAGCACGCGCTGTTGCGGCCGGAGCTTCAGCTCCTTTGCGGTGTTCTCCCTGTCGCAGTTGTGCAGCCACGCCGCCAGGTCCTGCGAGGCGCAGAACAGATAGACGTTCTGTGCGATGAGTCCCGTCGCGCAGTAGTAGTACGACTTCTGGACCTCCGGATCGCCGATCCTGCGGTCCGGTTGATTCGGCCCTGTGTCGTATCGGCTCAGGTCCACGACGTAGAAGATGTTCACCGGAGCCGTCGCTGCCGCACGCCGGCCCGACCTGGCGCGGAAATCGCCCGCCACCACGGGATTCAGACGATGGTTGAGCCCGTCGTAGAGATACACGCCCTCGGGCAATGCCACGTACAAGTCGATCTCCTGCGAGTTGCTGGCCGATGGCGCCGTGCGGCCCGGCTTGCCGAACGAGCCGCTGCTGCGATTGACGCCGAACGCCGCCCACAGCAGGTTCGACAACATCTGCGCGGGCAGTTTCCGGTCGCTGATGTCCCGGTTGGTCCTTCGCGCCTGAAGCGCCGCCAGGACCGACCTGCCCCCGTCCGTCTCGGGGTGGGGCAGGGTGATGGGTGTCAATTCCTCCGCGCCGCTCGCCGTGGCGCCCGCCAGTACCGCCATCGCCGGCACTGCCTTGATGAACGTCCTGCGATCCATGCCATTGTCCTTTCCTCAATCAGTCCCCTATCTCAGTCCGTTGATCCCGGCGGGCATTCCGACCAGCTTGCCGATCGTCTCATAGGCGGCGAAATCCTCGGCGCCGTTGGGACCCTCGTCGGGCTTTCCGATGCCGAAGACGAAGGGCCACTGCTGATTGCGCATCTGGTTCATGATGCCCCACGAGGCGCCGTTCTCGAATGCCGCGGTCGCCTTGGCGGGCGCATCGGCCACGCCGCGACTGTCGTCGCTGAAACACCAGTCCTCATTGAACACGATAGGCTTGCCGTACTTCGCGACCGCCTGGATTCGTTGGGGATAGTCCTCGCTCTGCGTTCCGTTGCCGTGCAGCAGGATGAAGTCGGCCGCTTCGCACAGCGCCGGGTGCAGTCGCGCGTCGCCCACGCCGCTGGTGGAGACCAGGAGTCGCGGATGCACCGACCGTACGAGAGCCATGAGCTGCGCCTCGCCGGCCTCCTCGCGGAGGATCGCGTGGTCGAACCCCTCGTGACGGTACTCGTTGGCAATCTCGATGAGCACGTTGGTGTAGCCCTGTTGTGCGATCCACGTTGCGGTGTTTCGCGTCGCGGCACGCACCGCGTTCTCGTCGGCCAGGATCTGGTCCTGCCGCTGATAGAACAGGCCGAGGATGACGACCAGACCCTTCGCGTCAGCCGCCTCGATAACGCGAGCGACCCGCCGCAGGTACACTGGCTTGAGACTCCCGTCCCGCGCGAACGCCGAGTTGATCGCCCCCTCGTAGCCCGGATAGCCGCCCTGGAGGTTGAGCGTGAAGGCCAGAATCCCTTTTGCCCTGTACTGGTACATCGAGTCGATGAAACGCGTCGTGTTCGCCTCGGGGTCGAATCCCTCGGGTCGCGTCGCAGGGTTTTCGTCGTCGAAGGTCGCGTTGACCATCCGCACGTTCATCAGCTTGCCCAGTGCCTTCGGCGACAGCCCCAGATACGTAGGCTGCCCGTTGAGGAAGAAGCGGTCGGCCTCGATCGTCACCGCCGTCTGCCAGGCCCGCGCAGCGGAACCGCCCGCCGCCATTGTTGCCATCGCCGCAAGCATCGTTACGATTCCCATTTGTCTGGTCATAACTGCTCCTTTCCAGCTGGTCAACCAACGCCGTCGTCAGGCAGTATGCCGGAAGTGTCTCCCCGCATTCTGCACCCTTCGCCGACGCGTGCGAGAAAGAAACGAGGCAGGCTTCGGGGCCTGCCTCGCTGTTGCCTCTGCCTTGCTACAGGCCAACGCCGTCACGGCCAGAATCGCCGCAGATAGTCAATGCTCTTGCTGGCGATGGTTTCCGGATCGGGGTCGTACTTGAAGACCTCCACCGAGAGCCACTTGTCCCAGCCGACCTCGTCGATCGCCTCGGCGATGGGCGCGTAATCGACGTCGCCCATGCCGGGACCGTAGAGGTTCGCATCGTTGACGTGGAAGTGCCCGATCTCTTCAGCGGTCAGCGAGCGAATAATATCGGGCACCGGCCGGCCTTCCGAACACATCGCCTTGACGTCGAGATGAATCTTCAGGCTCGGATGGTCGAGTTGCCGAACCATCCTCATGCCTTCCTCGACGGTGTTGATGAAGTTCGTCTCGGCCGGCGACAGCGGCTCCAGGCAGATCGTCAGGCCCAGCGTGTGCGCCTTGTCCAGCACGGAGCCGAGCAGATCGGCCGCACGCTGCCAGGCGCCCTGGTATAAATTCGAATTTCGAAATCCGAAATCCGAAACAAATCCAAAATTCGAAGCACCAAGGACCGAAACACTGTTGCCGGATCCACCCTGTCTTGAATTTGGGATTTCGAACTCTTGTGCTTGTTTCGAATTCTGGGATTCGGATTTCGGATTTTCCCAGAGGATGCTGCGCTGCTTGGGCGAGCCGAGCACAAGGACGCTTCCGCCCAGATCGCGGCACAGATCGAGCAGGGCGGACAGGTAGTCCCGCGTGTGCATCCAGGTCTTCTTGTCCGGCGTGGTCATGTGCAGGCCCGAGGAGCCCGCGAACAGCCAGTGCAGACCCACGCATTCCAGACCCTCGCCTTCGATCACCCGGCGCGTTTCTCTGCGCTGCGCCGTTGTCACCTCGGTCGCCGACGGCGCCAGCGTGAACGGCGCGATCTCCAGGCCGTGATAACCCAGCCTCCGCGCCGTTGCGGCCACCTCGGCCATCGGCCGGTTCTGGAACATCTCGTTGCACAACGCAAACCGCATCAGACGTTCTCCGGGACGATGAACGGCTCGCGGTAGTTGCGTTTGAGGTACATGTTGGCCATGTCGCTGTATTCGCCGACGTACTGTTCCCTGTCGGCGTCCATCGTCAGCACGGGACCCAGCGTGATCGGCTCCTTCTCCAGGTCCACCTCATTGGCGACCAGATGCTCCACCATACGGCTGAACGAATCAAACATCTCTTCGTTGTTGCCGACGGCCTGGAGAATCTCATCGACCGTAGCCTTCTTGCCGAGGCGATGAGAGGTGTTGGCCATGTGGCACAGCGCGGCGGACAAATGGCCGATCTCGATGTCGCCGTTCAGGTCGCTGACCTTGCGGCTGCGAACCGCGTTGATGAAGTTCTCGTGGTGCCCGGCGCCGCCGCGACCGGTGAACTGCTTGATCTTGTTGCCGTCGTTGTCGCAGACCCAGCCGCCGCCGTCGTCGCAGGCGAAGTAGCCGCCTTCGCACTGGATACAGTCGCCGACGCGCGTCCCGCGATAGTGGTCCATCGCGCGGTCGCCCTTCTTGCGGGGCAGTCCGCGCACCTCGAAGATCAGCGGGGCGGGCTGGTAATCGAAGTAGGCAATCTGCGTGTTGGCGGTCTCGCCGACGTCGTCGGTCTCGCCCATGCCGAACCGGCCGCCGATGCTGAACACGTGTCGCGGCAGGCCCGGATCGCCCAGCGCCCAGCGGGCGATGTCCATCTCATGCGGGCCCTGGTTGCCGATGTCTCCGTTGCCGGTGTTCCACATCCAGTGCCAGACGTAGTGCAGGTCCGTCCGATGCAGCGGGACCATGTCGGCCGGGCCGCACCATTGGTTGTAGTCCACGCTGGCGGGAATCGGATTCGGGCCATTCGTGCCGTGAACGATCCCGTTGCTGCCGGGGCCTCGATGCTTGTAGCAAAAGCCGCGGACCCACTTGATCTTGCCGATGTGACCTTCCCGAATCCACTCGAAGGCCGCGGGATGCGCCTCGGACGAACGCTTCTGCATGCCGATCTGCACGATGCGCTTGTACTTGCGCGCCGCCTCGACCATCTTGCGCCCTTCCCAGATGCAGTAGCTGGCCGGCTTCTCGATGTACACGTCCTTGCCCGCCTGGCAGGCCCAGATCGTCACCAGCGCGTGCCAGTGGTTGGGCGTCGCCGAGGTGATCGCATCGATGTCGTTGCGTTCGAGCAGCTTGCGGACATCGGTGTAGCCATCGATCTTGACGCCCTTGTCCGCGAACTGCTTCACGCTCCGATCCACGTGATTCTGGTCTGCATCGCAGACCGCCACGAAGCGGACACCCGGAATCTGGCTGAAGATCTGCGTATGGTAGCTGCCCTGACCACCCACACCCACGGTGGCGATACGGATGTCGTCATTGGCGCCGAGCACGCGCGAATGCGGGGCCGCCACGGCCAGGCCCACTCCTGCGGCCAGCGAACTCTTGATGAAGTCGCGACGTGTCACACTGCTCATGATAGCTCCTTTCGTCTTCAGGTCTGCTCTCGAACGGGTTTGTCTGCGTTCGTCTTCGGTTCGTCCTCAGGAGGCGTACTCGCGAAAATGCTCGGCCACCCGGCCCTCGATTTCGTTTCCCTTGTGGAAGTAGAAGCGCCACCGGAATGTAATGCTCTGCCCGGCGGGAATGGTCAGGTTGCCGGTGCCGACGGGCTTCTTCTCAAAGTCGTGGATGCCGAACGGATTGGCGGCGAACAGGCCGTAATCGCGCACGTGCCACCGCGTCGGATGGCGCGGGTTGCCCGGGTGGTCGAAGATCGCCACACCCACCACCTCGCCGTTGACCGGCCCGTAGTAATCGCACCAGGCGGCCCGCTTGCCCCAGGTGTCGCCATCCCGGACGCCTTCGCTGTTGACGATGTGTCCCTCTGCCGCCTTGCCGCTGGCTTTCATGACTCTCGACGGCGCCAGTTGCATCGTCGGCGCCAGGCGGATCGCCATCGAACCTTCTTTCGTGTCGCCGAGTACCACGTCGCCGTGCGAGGCGTGGATCGTGACCTCGAAGTCGATCATCGGCCCCTCCGGCCGGTTGTGAAAGCGGTGTGTTCGCGTATCGGTGCACACAATCTTGCCGTCGGGGGCGAGCCACTTGTTCTGCTGCTTGATGACGCCGACCTGTGGGCCCGAGCGGATTTCCAGGAACCTGTCGTGGACGACCTTGCCCTTGTTGTCCCCATCGGCCCAGAAGTCGATGCCGTTGACGTCGCCGTGCGTGAACCACAGCGACTTGTGGTGCGGATGGTCGTCGTCCTCGTCGGGGCCGCGATCTGCAAGGGGCCAGTGCCGAATCACCGGCACGCCCGTCGGCCCGATCACCGGATAGAAGTAGGGACGCTGCGCCTGCGTAAAGCAATACTCGGTGAACAGCTTGCCGCCGAATTCGACGGTGACCTTGTCGGTGTGCTCGGTGATCGTGACGCCGCGAGCCGCCCGCGACCCGCCCGACCGCGCTTTGGCCACCATCTGCTCGAACACCGCCTTCTGCTCGGCCAGCGCCGCGACACGGTCGTCAGGCTTCGTCCTCGCCTCCAGCAGCACCCACCCATCGTAGTCGGTCGCCACCAGCAGGTCGATCAGTTCCTGGTAGGGATAGTCGCCGAGATTCAGCTCGCGGACATGGGCGGTGGCGCCGAAGTACGGCCGGACCAGGTTGAAGTTGTACTGGAGCCCTTCCCCTTCGAGGTCTTGGCCGTTGCAGTTCCAGCAGACCTTCACGTTCGGGTGGTCCGTCGCGTCCATGATCGCCTTGATCGTCGGCAGTGGCGAGCAGCCGCCGTGCACCTCCAGACGGATCTGCTGACCGTGCTCGGCGCCGAACGCGCCGAGTTCGTGGAGCGATTTGCCGATCTGTTCGATCGTCCGCTCGTACGACACGCCCTGGGGCAGGTCGTTTGGCTTGACCTTGACGCCGGAGCCACCGACGTCGGCCGACAGCAGGATGTAGTCCTTGGCGCCCGCGATCTCCTTCTGGAGCCGGTCCCGCTCGGGATAGTGGAATGCGAAGTTTGTGCCCAGTCCGACGAGAGTCACACCGCTGTCGGCGAACCGCTTCCGGACATCGGCACGCTCGGCCTTGGTGAGTCTCGATTCGACGCCGTGCGCGTGCTCGGTCCGCAGCTCGACGCCGGGGACATTCGCCGTGCGGCAATTGGCGATCAGCACCGGCAGCGTCCAGTCCTGGCCCCAGAGGTAAGTGACCAAGCCGAATTTCATCTTGGCGCCGGACGCCGCCGCCGGCAGGATGCGGCCCAGCGGACCGACCGTAACCAGACCGGCCCCGACGAACATGGAATTCCTGAGGAAATCGCGGCGTGTGCTCTGACGTTCGCTCATAGTGACGCCCCTTCGGAATAGACATGATGGATGCAGCAGGACCACACCGCTCTGGCCAAGCCCACACGATCCGTCCGACCCGCAGGTCCGGCGTCCGCCGTGCAACCGCCCATCCCGGCGGCCCACCGACCCCAGCCCGCGAACCCTGATTATCCTCGCCCCCACCCCCTCCGTCAACCTTCTTTCCGGGCGTGGAAAATGCACCGCAGATCGCACCTCCGCCGGCAGCGAAGGAGAAGCTTGCGGCGATGGGCGGTACAGGACTCGAACCTGTGACCCCCTGCGTGTAAGCTTGAGCATCGGGCATAAAATGCCCTGAATGGCCCCTTTGGACGCGGTTTTCGGGGGTCTAAATGAGGGTTGTAATGAGTCGTGTCTGATTTCCGTGTGGATTGTCACTCAGTCTTTACTTGGTTCTGTTTCGTTTGGACGCGGACTTGGACGCGGAAGAGGGCCGCCTTTGAGCGGCCTCTTTTTTTTTGCGCGCAATGCCATGTCGCGCGGGAAAACCCTTTCACAGAAATCTGTGAAAGGGTTCGACACCAGTCAAAAAACACTCTTGACAGATGGCTTCGCCTTGATAAGTTCCGCGCCAATCGAGCAACCCGGCCGGCGACGGCCCAACGGTTTGGGTAGTGAGGTGTGTTCCAGCTTTCACGCTTCACTGCCCAAACCAGCCGGGAAAAAGGAAAGCTGGAAATGACAAGTCAAGCAACCACTTCGCTTCGAGGCGAATGCACATTCGCGCTCTATCCTGTGCGCCCGTTTGACCACATGTGGGGTTTCGATCTTTGGGGCTGGCCCCTTTTGGCAGAGCGCAGCGGTCCTTTCAAGGTTCCAGATCCCGACGACCCGAGCGAGGCGATGATAATCGAACGCCTGAAATTGCGCGGTCAGCCGGGCTACGAAGTTTGGCTCAGTGTCTCCGTTCTGCCCGACGAACTGCCAGATGGCCTGACCGACCAAGAACCCTTCACCGACGAGGACAAATCGCTATTGATGGCGCTTGGACTCGCAAGGGTTGTGGATGGGGTATTCCGACCTGACTGGTGGTGCTTGCAGTCGCACTTGGTCGTAGTTCGTGGTGTGCCCGAGCGACACTTACCGGGTCTGTTCTGGCGAGACATCCTACAACTTATTCACGCGCGGCTGGACCATAGCGAGCGACCGTCCCCGCTGTCAGGGGCCTCTGGCGATCGGCATAGGTACTACGAACGTGCCATGAGCAAGAAGGAGATCGGCCAGGCTCTCGGGCAGGATGGCAGCGACCGAAAGATCAGCGAGAAGGTTGATGCGTTGTTCCGAGCGTTTGGGTGCGACCTTCGGAAATTGAAACACGCCAACTACCTTGTGCCCCTGGACGTTCTGCCGCCGCATTTTCTGGACCGCTTCCGGAGATACGTCAAAGACTTTGACGGTGTAGACCTGAAGTAAAGGGTTTCCCCCACTTGACCCCGCTTTACCCTACTTGACCGGTTGGCTTATTGCCACCGTGCGCCCGCCCTGTAGGTTGCGGGCATGACTACACGACTCCTAATTCCGATTGAATTGGATCGCCTTTTGAGGTATCCGGCGGGGCGGTCTGAACGGCTGGCAAAGCGCGGCAAGATCCCCCACATCAAGCTTCCGGGCGGCGAAGTCCGTTTTCGTCCAGAGGACGTTGATGCGATTCTGGCGACGGGGGTGTGTGGGGCCCACAGCACGGGCACGACCTGCCCCACGATCCCGCGCGAGGGGGTGCAACATGGTTGACACCCAGCACACGAGTCCCCTGTTGACTGCCCAGCAAGCCGCTGAATGGCTCCGCCTGACCGAAACCGGTGTGAAAGACCCGCTGGCCTCTCTGCGACGGTATGTCGATCAGGGCCGGCTCAGGGCCTTCCGGTGTGGGCGGTGCCTGCGATTCCCCGTATGGGAGCTTGAGGCGTTCGTTCGGCGCGAGATTGAGGGGGCCGAACGATGACCACCTGCGAACAGACCATCGCGTCAACAATCGCAAGCCCTGCCCGCGGCGGATCTTCCACAGGGTGCCCGCCCGCGATGTCCGGCGGCGCGTCGAAAGGGGGCCACGAATGAACCTTGCTGATTTCAAGGCTCTGGTCGAGCGACATGGCCCAGTAGTTCGTGACGGCGGCGATTGGCGCGGACGTTGCCCGTGTCACGACGATGATGGGCGACGCGGCGATTTGACTTTCCGCCAGGGCGACGACGGACGAATCGTCTTGCACTGTTGGGGCGGATGTTCGGCGAAGAGCGTCGTCTCCGCGCTGGGGTTGCAGTGGTCGGACCTCTTCTCGGAGAACGGTCACGGCAGGCCCCAGGCGACGGTAAAGCCCCAGAAGGTCTATCGGACCCTGTACGAGGCCGTTGAGGCCATCCAGCAACGCCTGGGCGGCTCATACACATCTGATTGGACGTACCACGACGCCGGCGGCGACGAGGTGATGTACGTGGTGCGATTCGACGCCTGCAAGGCCCTGGACGGCAAGAAAACCTATCGGCCTGTTCATCCGGTCCCCGGCGGATTCGCCGAGGGCGACCCCGCAGGCCCCCTGCCTTTGTATGGCTTGCCGAAGTTGCTGGCCGATACCAGCAGCCCAGTGTTCATCGTTGAGGGCGAGAAGTGTTGCGATGCGGGCCGGAAGATCGGCCTGTTGACGACCACGTCCGCCCACGGCGCGCAGAGTCCTCAGCGAACGGACTGGCAGCCGTTGGCGGGGAGGGACGTCGTGATTCTGCCCGACTGCGACCAACCGGGCGAGAAATATGCCGCGACCGTGGCCGACATCCTCACGGGCCTGAATCCGGCGGCGCGGGTGAAGATCGTTCGGCTGCCCGGCCTGCCCGGCGGCGGCGACTTCTATGACTATATTGAGCAGTCCGAATCTAAAAACCCGGAAACGATCAAGGCGAATGTGCTGACAACGGCAGTGGAAGTCCCGTTGACACGATCTGCGGCGACGGCCCGCAAAGCAGCCGAAGCGATGTCTCCTGACTACGTATGCATGGTCGATGTTGAGCCCAAGCCTATTCGGTGGCTCTGGCAGGATCGTCTGCCCGGCGCGATGCTCAGCCTCCTTATCGGTGTAGAGGGGCGCGGCAAGACATTCGTCGCGCTTGACATGGCGGCGCGGATCACCACGGGGCGTTTCTGGCCGGATGCACAAGCCCCGGAAGATGTACCACTTGTTGGTAACGTCGTTTTTTTGACCAGCGAAGATCACCTTGAATACACAGTGCGACCCCGGCTTGACGCGATGGGTGCCGATGCTTCGAGGGTGTTCGCACTGCGCGGCGTGAAGTCAGAAAAAGGCAGCGAGTTCTTTGACGTGGTGAAGCACCTACCTGCGCTGGAGGAGATGGTCAAGTCCATTGGTAACGTGCGGTTGATTATCTGCGACCCGCTGACTGCCTTCCTTGGAGCGACCGACCAGCACAAAAACGGTGAAGTCCGCACGGCTTTGGCCCGATTCAGCGGGCTTGCCGAGCGGTATGGCTGTGCCGTCGTCGGCATTTCCCACCTGAGCAAAGACGCGAGCAAGGCCGCGATTCACCGCACGATCGGGAGCGTTGCATTCAGCGCAGCAGCAAGGGCTGTGTGGCTTGTCGCCGACGACAAAGACGACGACACGCGGCGGATCTTCTGCCCGGTGAAATGCAACCTTGCGCCACTGGCGAAGAGCTTGGCATTCCGAATCGAGGATGGCGCGGTTCACTGGGAAGCGGGTCAATTCGAGGCGAACGCCAACGACCTTTTGTCCGACGGGAACAGTGAATCCCCCCTGAATGAAGCGGTTCAATTCCTGCGCGAGATATTGGCTGATGGTCGCGTGCTGTCGAAGGAAGTCCAGAAGCTGGCGAAGCAAAGTGGCATCTCCGAGCGGACCTTGAATCGCGCCAAGAAGGTGGTCGGGGTGAAGTCCGAGAGAGAAGGAATCGGCGTCACGTCCGTTTGGTTCTGGAGGCTGAGCCAGTGAAAGGACAGTTGGCAATCTTAGGAAGGCAAAACCGCTTTTTTGGGGCAAAAAACCAAACATTGCCCATAGATTGCCAAAGACACAAAATGGCAATCTTAAAAGATTGCCACCAAATCCTTAAGAATGACGCAAAAACCCAAAGATTGCCAAAAGTGTGTGTATGGCAATCTATTGGCAATCTTTGGACAGCGAGAAAGGATCAATGATGGGCAAAAGCTACTTGCGAGTGCCCCTGGACCGCCTGCGGCAGGATGCGCTGCACGGTGTGTCGGCAGAAATTTGTGGGCGGGGGTCGTCAAATGTCGGTTGAAAAAACGATCACCATCAAGCAGGAACGAGCCATTCTCCTTTTGCTCCAAGGCAACAAGGCCAAATCGGTGGCCCGCAAGATGGGTTTGAGCGAACGCACGTTGGATCGTTGGAAGCGGGACCCCGCGTTCTGTGCGGTACGCGACGCGACCCGTCAACGGATCTTCGATGAAGCCGTCGCAAAGCTGGCCGGCATGGCCGACGAGGCGGTGGAGAAGCTGAGGGCCATTCTCACGGGCAAGGTCAAGCCCGACCACGGGATGTTGCGGGCAATCGAAATCTGCCTGCGAGAGGCTCGCGCCACTGAGGAAGTCGAGATTCGTCAGATGATTGCGGAACTGAAGGATGAAGTCTCGAGGCGACAGGCATGAGGTTGTACCAGATCCACAGCGAGCTGAACGCGATCAAGCGCCAGCTTCGGGCTGGCAAGCGGCAGGTTTGTCAGGAGCAGCTACAGCGCTACGCGATGGACGGCACCCTGCCCGGAGACCCCTTGACGCTGGCGTATGTCCGGCTGACTGAGGCGGCTCAACGGTGCATGGTCACGTGCATCGGCGGCGACGAAGCCACACATGAGCAGGCTGTCCGGGCATACGAAGCGGCCCTTGCCGAATGGCAGCAGACATTGCAAGGGGGTGTTCTGTGAACGAGCGTCTGCCTTCCCCGCAGGGGGTCAAGGGCGCGCAACGGCAGCGGGCGTCGGGTTTTGCGAGTCGAGGGCAATCCCCCGCGTCCATGCCGTTGTCGAAAACCCGAAGTCTGAAGCGTTTTGACCGGGCGGTGCTCAAGGGCGGTGCCTTGCCGGTGTACTACCGAGTTTGGGACACGCTGGACGCCATGAGCAACCCCCACGGCGTTGTCTGTGCTCACATTCAAACTGTCGTCTTTGCGGTGCGCGATCGGTTCCCCGAGCATCCGCGCCCCACGGTGGCCGAAGTCGAGGGCGCGATTGTCTACGGGCGGCACGTCGGGCGGCTTGAGCGGCTACCGCGACACGTGACCGACCCCGAGGGCGTGATTGCCGTCTGTGTGCTGAAAGGATCGAAGAATGACCGATGAGCAGCTTGCCAGTGTGACCGTCGTTGGCAGAATCGCCGAACGGCCCACGATGTCAGAAACCGCCACAGGTAAAACGTTGGCCCACTTCTGGCTTCAGTGTGGTGACAATGAGGTTTGGTGTATGACTGTCGGCCCACTTGCCGAGAACGTCCGACGGTTCGGTGCCGTCGGTGCTGAGGTTTTGGGCTGGGGCCGGCTGAACTGGCTTCATGGTCAACCTGAGCAGCCTCACGTCCAGCTTGATCGGCTGGCGTTCGTGAACCCGAAAGAAGTCGCGTCGATTCTTGGATGGGACCTGCAATGACCCTGGCCGCCCCGACATCCCGATGGACCCCTGCGAACCTGGACCCGAGGCAGGCAGCCTTTTGGCAGAGCACGGCCACGATAACAGCGGTCCCGGCTTGTCGCCGGTCCTGGAAAACCGAGGGCGCAAAACGCCGTCTCGTTCGTGCGGCGTTGACTCCAAGTCCGCACACAGGCCGGCGGTTCTTCGCCTGCGCCCCGACACAGCAACAGGCAAGGGACATCTTCTGGTCCGACCTGAAAGCGATGGTGCCGACGTGGGCGCTGCGAACGGGCAACCCCGACAAGGACATCCGCGAATCCGACTTGGAGATTCATCTGCGGGACGGCGGCCTCATTCGGGTGGCTGGACTGGATCGACCGGCCCGCGTCGAAGGCGGTTTCTGGGACGGCGGGCTGATTGACGAGTACGCGGACTGTCGGCCTGATGTCCTGCATGAGCACATCGTCCCCATGATGGTTCGGCCCGGCTCCTACATCGACATCATCGGCAGTCCGAGCGGCAGAAACCACTGGTATGACCTCGTTGAGCGGATCAAGAGCGGCGACTTGCCGAACGCGGCGCACTTCACGTGGAAGGGCAGCGAGGTTCTCCACCTCTATCTCGGGCGCGAGCGGGCGGAAGAGGTGCTGTCGCAGGCCCGCGCGACGATGGACGAGGACACGTACCGCCAGGAGTGGGAAGCTGCGTTCACGTCGCCACGGAATCAAGTGTACTATGCCTTCCGCGCCGACGACCACGTGGAACCCTGTGAGTACGACCCACGGACCGAGCTTCACGTCGCGTTCGACTTCAACGTCAGTCCGGGCGTCGCGATCATCTGTCAAGAGCGGCGGTACACTGGCAGCAACCCCCACGTGGACCGATCCGAAGATGTCACGATGGTGATTGACGAAATCTGGATCGAGCAGAACAGCAACACCCGGAAGGTGTGTGCGGAGCTTCTACGGCGGTACAGCGGGCATGAGGGCGAAGTATGGATCTACGCCGACGCAAGCGGCGGTGCCGGGCACACGTCACAAGTGGAAGGTTCCGACCTGGACTTGATTCGCAAAATCCTGGACCCGGTGTTCGGCGGTCGCGATGTTCAAATGACCGGGGGCAAGGTTCTGCACGTGCCAAGCCGTCTGGTCGTGGATGTCCCTGCGGCCAATCCACCGGTGCGGGCCAGGATCAACAGTGTGAACGCGCGACTGCGGGCGGTTGACGGCACGATCCGCACGAGGATTGACCCACGGTGTAAACGCCTCGTTAGGGACATGGAAGGCGTCCAGTACAAGAAAGGGTCAAGTGACCTCGACAAAGCGGGTGCCCCGGACCTGAGCCATATCAGCGACGCGTTCGGATACATGATTCACCGGCGGCACCCCTTGGTCGAAAGTCGTTGGGAAGTGCAACAATTCTAAAATCGAAAGGAAAGTCATGTTCAGAACAAAAGGCGAGGCAAGGCAACATCTCAGAGACCGTGCGCGATTTGGGTTCGACTATGTCCTGCCCGAGCCCCAGCCGGCCGAATCGGCGCGGCAGTCTCCATCGGGCCGGGGGTTCACGGCGCAACTGGCGCTGATGGAGCTTGTCGCGAAGTTCGACCGGGAGGCGCAAGCCGTCGAACGCGATGATCGGCTGAGTAACAAGGGTAGGTCGGAACGATTGGCAGAACTGGCGCGCGAATCGCTGAAACAAGTCGATGTTCTGCGGGTGCGGCTCTACGATCCCATCGAGAGTGATTTGGCGGAACTGCAAAAGCAGGCGGCGTCGCCGACCCGCAAGCAGGGTGACATCGAACAGCTTATGTTGGAGCGCGAAGTTCGGGACAGGCTTCTGGGGATGAATGATGTCCGGCGAATCGAGGTTCTGTATAACGCGATCGAATCCGGCGACGCGCTGACGGTCGAAAGCATATTGAGCGCGCCGAAGATTGCGCCCTTGGTTCCCGATGAAATCATGGAAGAGGCGCGGCAGCGCTGGTATGCGTGGCAGAATCCCGAACTGGCGGCACAGATCGAAGACGCGGTGGTCGCGAGGGACGTCCTACGGAGCAATTTCGGCGGCGTGCGTGCGGCTTTTGAGGCGTTGGCTGGCGTCGAACCTGCCGGGGAACCTGCCGCCAAAAAGTAACACGGTGTCACCCTCGTCAAAGGGCCGGTCGTGGACGCGTCCGACCGGCCCAGGGTTTGAGAATCTGCGGTACAGGCAGATGGTCACGCGGGCAACCCTTGCCCCGTCAACGACTTGCGAGCGGGCCTGAAAAAATGTCCAGATTCCGCGTCTTTTTGGTTGCGTGTCACGGGGGTTTCGGGGAAAATGAAGGCGTATGAAATCGAAAGACTCAAACCAAGTTCTTCACCAACAGACATTCATGGCCGGGGACGGTCTACCCGTAAGGGCGACCGGGCTTCTTTCGAGCCTCATACACCCCCGGCCGCTTTTTCAGAAAGAGGTGACGTATGAGATCGGAAGAATCCACCCCACTTCCCACCACTGTTGACGGTCTCGAAAAGTTGGTCCGTCGCATCGTCGGTGAAGCGCTGCAATCCACGGCGGCGTTCTGCCGGCAGATGGACGAACTGCCGACCACGGGCGACGACTTCCTGGACAAGGCATTGGACGACCTGGACCCGGTCGCGCAGGCGGCAGTTGTCGCGCTGCTCGGGCAGTACGGCAGGGACGACCGAATCGACTTGGCTTTGCAGCGAGTCGAAGCTCGCGTCGCCAAGTTCGAGAACCCCGACCGGCTTCGGCAACTGTGCGCTGAGGCAGATGCGGCAGAATCAGAGGAAGCTGTCCGGTACTGGCTCACATTCGCAAAGTAGGCGTCCATGCGGGGGCCGGCTGTGCGTTCTTCTGGCCGGTCCCCACTTCTGGGAGGTGGTGACATCATGGAGAACAGAGCAGAGCAACGTCGTCGGGCGGTCCTTGAGGCCCTTGCCCGCGCCACAGAAGGTGGACGCGGTAACAAGAAAACCCTTCCGCAGAAATCTGCCAAAGGGTTTAGCTTTATCGAGGTTTCGATGAAGATAAAGCCGCTGATTGCTGTGCGGGCGAAGGAGAGACAGAAGGCGGGCGGCGGCAGCGGTTCTTCGGGTCGTCAGAAATCTGACAAACCGACAGACACCAAGAAGGAAGCCGCCAAGCTGGCCGGAGTCAGCCACGACACCTTCCACAAGGGCAAAGTGGCGCTGAATCACGGTTCGACCCCGACGCCAGTTGGGTCAGGAACCCCCACACTTGGGGGCCAGGATCAACGAACGACTGACGGTGAGGCCCACGGGCAGGGTCAAGGGTAAAATCGTGGCTCCTGCGCGGCGTGGGAGCCTCTAACAACTTCCAAGTAGAAGTATGAAAGGGCAAGACGATGTGGAGCAAAGTGACGCTGACGAAGCAAAAGACGGGCC